>Ga0181570_10000006_pt1 | contig 218977 bp, 178 predicted proteins | sample 101ome_18_FD_148667 | JGI IMG/M metagenome (GOLD analysis project Ga0181570, IMG submission 148667) | Coastal salt marsh microbial communities from the Groves Creek Marsh, Skidaway Island, Georgia - 101406AT metaG (spades assembly) | ecosystem: Environmental > Aquatic > Marine > Intertidal...
ATTTCTATCGCCATCATCGCAAGCGACGGACCAAGAAAACGTGCCAATTTAGGCTACGTGTCGTCACGTACGGTCAAGCGAAGGAATACTCTGGTGAACTCACACATGGTGATCCGATGTCGATGATTACATCCTTCATCCTCACCAAGCCAGATGAAGAAGAATGATTTCGTGAGCGGTGGTACTCCCTCCCGGACATTCAAGGATGCCGAATAGATGCAAGAAGCCTTGATGCCCAGGGACTCTTCGTTTGAACAGCGTGGACACTAGAGTAGTCCCTCCCGGATTCGAACCGGGGTCGGAGGAACCAGAATCCTCCATGATGGACCGCTACACTAAGGGACTATGCCCCTGCCAATTTGATTCACTTCTTGAAATCGACGGTGGCAGTAATCTCAAACTTCAACGAAGCGATACATCCATCGTGAAACCCATGAAAGCATCATGAGGATCATAAAGGAGGCGAGAGCGAATTTCGCCCACGGACGGGGTGGTTTCTTTTCTGGCCAAGGATCGATTCCGAGGGCTTCAGCTTCGGCGACGTGCTTCGCAAGATGCTCGAGTTCTTCCTCGACAGAATTGGCCTTCATGGCTACTCGACGACCGTCCAGTTCATCAATCTGCGTCTTTTTGTCAGCTATATCGTCGGTGATAGGTTAATAAAACGACTTAACTTGCATTCAAACGATGAATAAGACAATTGCGCTTCTTCTTGTAGCCTCCCTCCTGCTTGCAGGATGTACTGAATTAACTGACGCTGTCGATGAAGCGGGTGAAGAAATTCTGAAAATCGATGTCGATGAAGACATCGCACTCGAAAAGGTTGAGGATTTCTTGACTGTTGATGAGAGCGAATCGTTTGGAATTACGATCATGTATGAAATCGACATGAGCGAAATGGGCGATGACAGTGGCATGCTCGAGGTCGATGAGGGTTCGATGATGCTCATAGAAATGACGGAAGCATGGTCTCCTGATGGTTACCACTCTTCCTCTGTCATGGGCATGGACGATGGTGATGTCACCATTTCAATGATGACTTCCATGACCCATGTTGGCACCACAATGTACGTCTCGATTGGATACGAAATCGAGGGTGAATTGGGTGCTGATGCAACCGAAGAAGAAACCGCAGAGTTCGATATGATGGTTGCCACGTTGCCTGAAGTCGAGCACTTCTCGATGGTAACAACAACAACGCACACTGAGGTTATCGCAGCAATGGCTGAAGAATCAAATGACAACAGTGATGACATGGATCCTATGGTCTTCCTCGAAATGATCGAGATGATTGAAGAATATGGAACATTCACGCCTGCAGACTCTGTTGACGGATTGCAAATGTTCGACGTTGCCATTGACCCGGCTGCAATGATGGAAGATGTTTCGGCTGAGGATGTATTGGAATGGTGTGATGCTGACGACAATGGCGCACTCTCATGGAGTGAATTCACGTCCGATGACTGTGATGGTGAAGACGATTCAGAGTTTGAGACGCTCTTCAACGACGCAGACACCGATATGAGCGGTGAATTGACCGCTGATGAACTTCCTGCATTCATCGAGGCAGTTATGGCCTTAGAAGAAGAAATTCCAACCCCTGAGGAAGCACTTGACATGTGCGATGTCGATGCGAGCGATGGCATCTCGTGGGATGAGTTCATCGCAGAGGGTTGTGATGATACCTACAGCGAAGACATGGCTGATCTTGAGGCAATGTTCAACCAGGCGGACGCCGATGATAGCGGTGAAATCACCATGGATGAGCTTCAAGGGTTCATCGATTCTGTTTCTACGTTCTACGAAACTGACATGGATGATGACATGGAAATGGGCGAAATGCCTGCAATGCAGGTCGCTTTCACTTCCACGGGTGACATCGAGTACTTCTCCATGGAAATGGATGAGATGGGAGACGAACCTACGGTCATGATGATGTACATCCTCACCGAAGAGCGTGTCAACGCACTCTTCACCGGACTCGATGCAGGTGAGACCGTAGCTCTACCGTTCTCTGTCTCTGACAGCATGTATGACTACTGGGATGACGAGTATTATGATGAGCATGACTACGATGAAGATTCGTACGAAAGCAATTACAACTACTATGATTATTGCACAGATGAAGGTCAAGACTACCTCGAGTGTTGGGATCAAGAATGGGACACCGATGGAGACGGTGACTACGAAATGAGCGATGGTTATTGGTCATGGGAATGTGAGCAACTCACTGATGGTTCTTGGGAATGTCTCGGTAACGATGACGATGATTCAGATGGGATGTATTGGTACTGTCTACCAATCGTCAGTCAAGACGTGTATGAGACGGACAACTTCACAACTTACGACGAGACCGGATTCGATACATCCAACTGTGGTATGGAAGCAGATGCTGCATACGAAGATTCAGACATGAGTACGGTTGGACTCCCATCAGACTTCATCGTCCAGGATTGCTGGGAAGCAGAAGATGGCACGGAGACTTGTGAAACGGACTGGGTTGAAATGCTTGGAACGTACATTGCTATAACCAACATGGACTACTCTGTCGATGAAAACGATTGCATGGGCAGTTACTTCGAATCGAATGGACAATGCATCGAAGAGATGGACATCGTCGAAGCTGATGATGACATGGTGCTGTTGTCGGCTTCCTATGGATACGAGTTTGAGTGTGCAGATGGATCTGACATCATCCCACTTGACTACATCAACGATGGCATGGAAGATTGTACAGACGGTTCTGACGAATCTGACTACGATGCCAACGGCGATGACATGAATGGATTCACATGCTCAGATGGTACCGTCATTCCTCTCGATTACGTTCTCGATGACGAAGAGGACTGTCCAGGAGGCGATGATGAGATGCCTCTTATGGAAGATGAATTTTGGTTCATGTACCAATACGATGCTTCCACTGGATTTGGTGTCATTATGATGCTCGAATACGATGATATGGACGAATACATGGATGATTTCGTTTGTGAAGACGGGGAAACCATCCCATACGATTGGGTGAACGACGGCGAGGACGACTGTAGCAACGGTGAAGATGAGTTCGACGATGGTGGAGAGGCCGGAGAAGGAGACGATGAAAACGTATGGTACGTTACATCGGACATGGACTTCCACTTCGAAGGCGACATGTCAGATTACAAGATTGAACTTGCAACCTGTGAAGAAGACTACGATATGGAAACTGGTGAAGAAACGATGACCTGCACAACAGTAATGTCTGTTGCAATCAACGACGCTGGAATGGATTCAGACATCATGTTCCATGATGCAGACAGTTCAGGAACAGTTTCCGTTGGCGACATGATCCACATCGGTGAGACCGCAGAAGAGTGGGACACCGTTCGATTGTACTCGGTCTCTGCTGACGCATACAGCGACGAGAACCCAATGCATGATGCTCCTGGATTCACTGGACTTGTTGGAATGCTTGCACTCCTCGGAGCTGCATTCATTCGACGAAACGAGTGAAGCCACAAAGGCTTGAAGCGGTCCACCCATAGGGTGGAACATGAGCGAAGTCCCTGAGGGTGTGAACCTTCCCGCGTTTGCGAGGAAGCCTCCACGTCCTACGGTGACGTTGACCCTTACTCGTGATGGTATAGATGGTGTTGAAGTCCTCTTGGGGCGACGTGCGGAGTCCATGCGAGCGTTTCCAGGATACTGGGCCTTTCCAGGTGGCGGCGTATCGAGAACGGATCACGAAGGCGAGTCCTTTGTTCAGAATACGTCAAGTGGCTCAACTTCATCTGTCGTTGCTGTGGTTCGAGAGATGAGTGAAGAGTTGGGTGCCGTTCCAAATGGTTCCTCTGTGGCTCCAATCGATGTTGACTTGCGAACGAACATCCTTGAGGATAAGTTGGCCTTCATCAGTGCATTGAAAGACGGGGACATTGTCCTCAACACTTCAGATTTGAGACACATCTCCAGCCGAACAACGCCTCCATTTGGACCGATGCAATTCGAGAACACGTTCTTTCACTTGCACATTGGAAACCAAGAATTCAATCCTACAACAGAGTTGCAAACAGAATTTACTGCCCTTGAATGGATGAAACCATCAGAGATGATCCAACGCTGGAAACGACACGAGATCCGTGTTGCACCACCTGTTGTCACACTCTTGATGGAAGTTGAACGAACGCTGAACCATTTTGATGGAAATATGATTCAAACTGCTCAGGATTTGCAGGAACGACAACCCGGACGTCGCTCAATTTTGTTTGCTCACGGAGTCGAAGTTGTTCCAGTCAAAACAGCAACACTTCCTCCTGCCGACCACACCAATGCCTATCTTGTTGGTGACCCGGAAGGCGAATTCATTCTTGTTGATCCTGCTTGTCGTATGCGAGAAGGTATGGAACAACTTGCTGAAGCCGTTGATCGACATCTTGGTGAATTGATTGCTATACTCTTCACCCATTCTCATGGCGACCATATCGGTGACATGGATTTGCTCCGTGAAGCGTTTGATGTTCCTGTCTGGGGAAGTGAATATACTTCGAGAACCGTTCATTGTGACCGGATTCTTGAGGATGGAGAGGTTCTTCAACTGGGATATCAAGAATGGACTGTTCTGATTACGCCCGGTCACCACCCTGGACACATTTGCCTTCATTCCGAAGCTGGGCTTGTTGCTGGAGACATGGTTGCAGGTATTGGTACAATTCTCATCCCTCCTGGAACGGGTGATATGGACGTTTACATTGAGCAACTTCAACGGTTGCAACAACTCAAGCCTCACTTGATGTTCCCGAGTCACGGCCCTGTCATTCCGCTTCCAGACAAAACACTCACCTACTACATCAAGCATCGAATGGAGCGACATCAACGTGTCCTCGATGCAGTCGAATCGGGGCTTTCAACCGTTTCAGAAATCTCTATTCAAGCCTACGCCAATACACCTGATGCACACCCTGGCCTTGCTCAGGATCAGACGCTCGCTCACCTTCTTTCACACGAACGTGCTGGACGAGTTAAGCAAACAAATCAAGGATGGATTCGAGGAGATGATTGAATGGCATATCGAATTGTAATCACGAAAGCAGGAGGACCAAACGTCCTTGATATCCAAGAAATACCCGTTCCTGAACCTGGTCAAAACGAGATTTGTATTGCCGTTCACTATGCCGGAATAAATTTCGCAGACACCCTCATGAGGCTTGGTTTCTATCAGCCACGTCCACCGTTTCCGTTTACGCCGGGTTACGAGGTGAGTGGCGTTGTTCATGCCATCGGCAACGATGTTGAAGGGTTCGAAATAGGACAACGCGTTGTTGGATTGATGCGTACTGGAGGGCAGGCCAGCCACGTCATCACAGATGCTTCCAGAACCTTACCGATTCCTGACGAGATTTCACTCGAATCTGCTGCCTCAATGCCTGTGACCTACATCACTGCGCATCACATGCTCCACCATCTTGGGAATCTCAAACCGACCGATGCTGTCCTCATTCATGGAGGCGGAGGAGGGGTTGGTACTGCAGCACTCCAACTGTGTCAATGGGCGGGTGTTGCCAACGTTTGGTCAACTGCTTCTTCAGGAAAAGCGGAGATTATTCGCTCCTACGGTGCAACAGCCATCGATCGACACAACGAGGATTTTGTTGAGATTGTTCGCTCGCAAACAAATGGACGAGGCGTTGACCATATCCTCGATCCGATTGGTGGGGGTCACCTCAAACGCAGCCTTTCTGTTCTTGCTCAGGGCGGTAAGTTGTACACCTATGGAATGTCATCCGCTGCTCCATCATCAAAGCGGTCTCTTTGGAAGGCACTCAGATCCTTACGAAGTCGGCCAAGGTTCGACCCGATGCTCATGATGTCCAGAAATCAAGGCGTCTTTGGCGTACACATGGGTACATGGAACGATGAGGCTGTGATGCAGGAACAGATGCAAAACATCCTTCAGGGAATCAAAGAGGGTGCCTTGACTCCAATTATTGACTCTATTTACGATGCAAAAGATGTTGCAAATGCACACCAACATATCCATGATGGAAAGAACATTGGTAAAGTACTGTTGAAATTTGTAGAGTAGGAGAGGGTGGCATGAAGGACTCCATGACTGGTTTCGATGTTCGAGCGATATCGCTTGAACTTGATGCATGGTCTGGAGCATACGTGAAGAAAGCCTACATGCCACATTATGAGCAGATTGTTCTTCGAATCAATCCGAAGGAAGCAGAGCAGTTCGATTTGGTCATCGTTCGAGGACAACGCGTCTACACGTCGAAACGGGATCGTCCGATGCCAATGACTCCACCTTCGTTCGCAATGGTCTTACGAAAGCATCTCAAAAATGCTCGATTGACCAAGGTTGAACAACTTGGCTTCGACCGTGTGCTCTTGTTCCGTTTCGATACAAAAAATGGTCAACGCTCCTTGAGCGTTGAATTGTTTCGTAACGGAAACGTCATTTTGATGGATGAAAACGATGTCATCATTCAACCCCTCACGCATGCGAGCTATTCTGGTCGAACCATCAAGAAGGGAGAAATGTACATCCCTCCACCGGCTGCGATTGATCCTCATGAATTGACCCTTGATTCACTAAGGGAGGCCTTTGAGGAGTCCGATCGAGATCTTGTCTCAACCTTGGGTGGAAAAATCAACCTTGGTGGAATCTATGCAAATGCTGTTTGTGAGCATGCGAATCTTGAACCAAACAGCCCTACAACGGATGCTGATCCTTCGGTCGTTCTCAACTCACTCAATCATTTCCTAGGTCAACTTCATTCAAGTCAAATTGGACATCTCATTCTCAAACCGAGTCCTGAACATGATGAAAACTCACTGCAAGCCATTGCTGCGATGGAAACACTCGATGCTGCTGCTAGTACGGCTATTCGAGAGACTGCAACGGAAGCAACACCTCTTCTCCTTCCATCTCATAGCGGGAAAATGACCTATTCATGTTCAAGCCTCTGCACTGCAATCGATGCTTGGAAGGGGCATCATGATGCCAATGCACTTGCGCGTCGGGAACAAGAGAAATTGGATGCCGCAGCCCCTGGTCGTGGCCATTCTACAGAAGTCGAGAAATTGGAACGACGCATGAAACAGCAGGAACAAGCACTCGAAAGGTTTTCTAAGAAAATCGAGAAGCAGCAAGCCATTGGTCACGCCATTCAAGAGCATTGGACGCATGTTGATACCATTCTGAAACAAGCACGTGAGGCTGTTGAAAAACAAGGATGGAAGCCAGTTTTGAAAGGATTGAAAGAAAATCCGTGGGTTGACTCAGGGAATGCTGCCGACCGTACGATGATGGTTCGACTTCCGAATGATGAAGGTCAACCAGGCCAAGCCTTCACCTTGCATCTTGATGATTCTGTCCACCAAAACGCACAGCGCTACTTTGAAATTGCACGGAAACAGAAAGACAAGACTGTTGGAGCAACCACTGCACTTGAAGATACGAAAACTGCCTTCAAGCGTGCTCAGAAAAAAGAGGCGAGACAAAAAGCCAGTGGGCGCATGCAAACCGTTCGTCGCTCGAAACGACTGTGGTTTGAACAACATCGATGGAGTATGATCTCTGGAGGTCATCTCCTTGTGGGTGGACGGGATGCAAAAGGAAATGACTCCATTGTCAAGAAGCATCTATCAGGAGGCGATATGTACCTCCACGCTGATATTCATGGCGCTCCAAGTTGTAGTCTTCGAGCTTCCCAAGGTTTTGCCATCGTTGAAGAACCCTATGGACAACTTCCCCCTGGTGTGCCGTCGTACAAACTCGTCGACAAGCTTGGTGATGAGCGCATCACGGATGAAAAATTGGAGGAAGCGGCAACACTCGCCCTCTGTTGGAGTCGTGCTTGGAACGGTGGAGGAGCACATGGAACCGTGTTTGCGGTTAAACCGGCTCAAGTCTCAAAGTCCGCTCAGACAGGCGAGTACGTCGGAAAAGGTGCATTCATTGTTCGAGGTCAGCGCCAATGGTTCAAGGATTTGGATGTACAATTGGGGATTGGTTTGGTCGCCATCAATGGTGTTCCTTTGCTCATGAGCGGAACGGTATCATCGATCAAACAGCGATGTGAACGCTATGCGATTTTATCACCTGGTCCGACCAAAAAGGAACAACTTGCGAATCGAATCTACAAAGCAACCGGTCTACGAACCGATGATGTTCTCTCAGTATTACCTGGCGCATCCGATATCATAGAGGATACAGGAATCTTCACTCCGTTTCAGTCGACAGAAGAAGAGTCATCTCTCTTCATCGGCGGATGTACATTGCAACGGCGTTACCGCCACCAAGGCACAGTGTAACAATTCCAGATTTCGCATTGAGGCGCCGCATAACGCCAAGCATGGTGATCAAACATCTGGAACCGCTCGAACCAAGCGGGTGGCCAAGGCTGACTGCACCTCCATGAAGATTGAAGCGGTCATGAGGAATTCCAACCTCCTGTGCCACAGCACATGAAGCGGATGCAAAAGCCTCATTGTGTTCGTAGATATCAACATCTAACACGTCGAGGTTGTTTCGCTCAAGGAGATGCTTGACCGCTGGAATTGGGGCGCTCATTACTCGCTCTGGTTCGACTCCTGCCGTGCAATAATCTTCGATGGTAGCAAGAATCTCCCAGCCCTGTTCGTTGGCAAAAGCCTCACTTGTAACGAGAACGGCGCTTGCACCATCGTTGAGCGTACTAGCGTTTCCAGCTGTCACAATTCCGTCTTGATCGAAGACTGTGCGAAGGTTGGAGAGGCTTTCTGCAGTGGTTTCTGAACGCACTCCTTCATCTCGATCGAAGACAAGTGGATCGCCTCGCCTTTGAGGAATTGAAAGAGGGAACGTTTCCCAATCGAACCAACCTTCAGCCCATGCTTTCGCAGCCTTATGATGACTTTGCGCTGCGAATTCATCTGCTTGTTGACGACCGATTGAACATTCCTTTGCAACGACTTCGCCCGTGTTGCCCATGTGCATGTTGTTGTAAACATCCCAAAGTCCGTCGTGAATCATTGAATCGATGAGTTTCGAATCGCCCATCTTCTTGCCGTTTCGTTGCCCCATCAACAATTGTGGAGCATTGGACATACTTTCCATACCGCCTGCGATGACGACGTTGTGCTCACCGAGGCGTATACTCGTGGCGGCTTGCATCACCGCTCGGAGTGAAGATCCACAAACCATGTTGATGGTTACACACGATGTTGTCACCGGCAATCCTGCACCAAGAGCAACTTGACGAGCAGGAGCTTGCCCTACACCGGCCTGCAAGACTTGACCCATCAGAACCTCATCAACCATTCCAGATGATGGTTCAAGGCCGACCCGCTGGCACAATTCTTTCACAGCCAGAATCCCGAGGTCAACGGCTGTTAGCGATGAAAGGGAGCCCATAAATCGACCAATGGGTGTTCGCGCAACACCGCAGATGACTGCCTTGTGATTTGCCATATTGTCCGCATTGCCAACAGCCTCTTGAACATACGCATGGCGTGATTTCAACCAAACAAAAGAGTTGATGAACTCGACCTCTTGCGAACATCATGGCCAAATTCAAGACAGAACTGACAACATCTCGAAATGCTGATGAAATGCGAGCCGTTGAGGTTGAAATCGATTTTACCAGCAATGCACTCGCTTCCATTCTTTATCGACAAGGTGAAACCGTGGTTCTGGCATGTTGCACAAAAGAGGCACGACTCCCTGGATGGTTCCCCCGTGATTCGACAAAGGGCTGGGTTCATGCTGAATATTCACTTCTCCCTGGTTCTACAGATTCCCGATTCCGTAGAGAACGTCGAGGTGCGAAGGGTCGTACTCAAGAAATTGAGCGCCTCGTTGCTCGCTCTCTTCGCGCTGCTGTTGATCTTGAGGAGCTCGGCCCAATCGCACTGAATGTTGACTGCGATATTCTCAACGCCGATGGTGGGACGCGCTGTGCGTCCATCACCGCTGCGAATCTTGCCCTTCGGCTTGGTGTCCGACGACTCATCGCTGCGGGAGTCTGTTTACCTAAGAACATGAGGCCGACAGAGGAACAACGACGATCGGGTTGGAGTGCTCCGGTTCTCTCTGACCAAGAACAACTGGCTCACGAAATGCGAGTCATGCCCCACGATGTGGCTGCAATTTCCGTTGGATTGATTGACGGTCAGTCCTATCTTGATCTCGATTACATTCTCGATTCAAATGCAGATGTTGACATGAACGTTGTCAAGGTAAGCAGCGGTGCTTTTGTCGAAGTACAGGGCACTGGTGAAGAATCGACATACCAGCGCGAAGAACTGGATGCACTTCTCGACATGGCTGAGATTGGGTTTGCATCCCTCTTTGAGATGCAAAAATCCATTCTCCACGGTCAAGCATAATCAACGAAGGCTTGAAATCTTGCGTGTTGTCGCAGGGACGCAAGGGTTGGTAGCTTAGTTGGGAGAGCGCGGCACTGAAGATGCCGAGGTCGCCGGTTCAAGTCCGGCCTAACCCACCACATGCATAGCAATGGGTTCATTTGCTACCGTGCATGTAGAGGCCACATGGGGGAGGCTGTGAGTGGGGATGAACTGCCAAAGGAGCAGGTCGAAACCGATTCGAAGAGCGACCCTTTGCTCAAAGAATTGAATGAAATCCGAAGACGGCGAACCGATGGCGACCATCGGAGCATGTTCGTAAAGAAGGAAAATCCGGTCTTGCTGATGGGGATTGCTTACGGAATGATCTATGGTGCACTTATCCTTTCAATGTCTTCAGGACTCCTCGGTCAATCCACTTCACTCGATCATTCGGCCTCAACGACATTTCTTGACATTGGAGATGAATGCATCGAAATCGATGATGAACCTTGGATTCTCATCTTCCCAAATGAAGATGCTGAGCAATTTTCGTTGAATGCTTACAATCTTCCTGCTGGTGTTGCAGTCCTTGAATACAATATCCAAAGCAAAGATGCAACCGAAAATTCCCCTTCAACCGAAGTTGAGCGTCGACTCAATGATGAAGTCAATCGAGTTCATGCAATGGCAGACTACAGTACATTAAGCGAAGGCGATTATGAAGTTACGTTGTCCGTTTCACTTTACAACAATACAGACGATGCATCGAACAACACAAATATTACAGAAGCGTTGACGAAGACACTCGAATTTGAACTCGAGATTGGAACAAAAGGCGGCATTATCCCCTTCATTGGAGGCGAAGAACATCGTGAAGTCCGAATTACAGATTCGGGTGCTCGCTCGTGCTGGTCCATTCAAGAACTGGGGAACTGGGGATACATTCTCCTCGTTGCTGAACTTGGAGGTGGAAGAGAAACCGCCATGCTTGCTGGTGGGGCTGCAGGAATCCCTGCTTGGTGGATGGCCTTCAACTCCCTTTCTCTTTCCGTCTTTTCATTGCTGATTGCTTATCCGCTGATGTACAAAGTCTATCATCAGGAGGCAGACGACATCCTCTCACGGAACCACATTATTCGATTGGTGGACGATATCATCACTCGATGCGAACGTCGTCTCGGTATTGAAGTCGACCACGATCTTGCGAAGGTGGAACCGAGAGAACTCTCCATTGACATCATGGTTCCATACAAGAACACGGAGAATACACTGACAGATAGCAAGAGTATACGTGACGAAATTCTGAAAGATGTCCTCGACGAATTTGCATTGTTCCGTGTCTTCAAACCCGTCCAACTCACCGTTCGAACCATTGGCTCAGGACAGGCAATCGATTTCGATTCTGGCGTTGGTGTTGGCGTTGGTGACCGAGACGATGAACTCCCTCCTGAAAACTACACATCGTTCTTCGAGGAACTCCATTCGCTTTCACGAATAGAAGACGAAGTTCGGGATTCACTCGATCTTTACTTCGTTCGTGACAAGACACTTGAGTTGCAAAATGCTGTCATCACAAGCGATGATCGTATTGTGTTTGTATCCATTATCTTCAAACCAACGACACGTCTTGCCTTCTTCCGATTTAAGCGACAAGCTTCCGAAGTTGAAGATGAATTGAGAAAGTACATCTCTGAGCGAAACCAAGACATTCTTACATCTCAGGAATTGATTGTCAAGGCACGCAACCAGGTCTCGACCCTTGCTGACCGCTCCGGTGCTGGACGCGTTGAACGCAAGGACGACAAAGACGAGCGAATTGCGGCTGTTGCACGACAGGACGGTTTTGGAGGCCGAATGTTGCAAACAAAATTACTCGGGGACATTCTCTCAACAGTCGAGTATACTGCAAATGAGAAACGTGAAATGATCAACAAATGGGGATTCTGGGGTCTCATCGTCTTCGTGTGGATTCCGTTCATGGCTTCTGGTGTTTTGGTGGGTGCCATGCTTGGGCTCCTGTCCCGAATGAAATTCATGCGTGTTCTTCTCGCTACGATGATTGGAGGATTCATTGCTTCGATCACTTGGGCATATACCGCTGAAGGCATTATCAAGATCATGCACAAGTACAAACTTGAAGCAGTCATTCCAATCATGATCATTGTCTTCATCCTCGGCGCAATCCTTCACATTCGTTCGACCAAGATTCGTCGCCAAACGGAATTGTTCGAAGACACGCTTCTGGACAACTTCCACAACGATATCAAAGAAAAGTATGGCTCATGAGGTCTTTTTATGGACGCTCTAACCTTTATCGAAGGACATGATGATTCGGTTGGAGAGGAAGCAAAAATCGGTATTTTGGTTGCATCCGATCGTGCTTCATCGAATGAATATCTCGATGAAGGGGGTCCAGCGATTCTCCAATTTCTCAGCGAAGCTACGAAATCTCCTCTGGAAGTGCATTATCGATGCATACCTGACACCAAGGCTTTGATTGAATCGGCGATGATTGAGTTGGCAGATGATGTGGGATGTCATGTCATCGTTACCACGGGCGGAACTGGCCCTGCAGTACGCGATGTTACACCTGAAGCAACGGAACGGGTTGTCGAACGAATCATGCCTGGCTTTGGAGAACATATGAGAGCCATTTCACTGCAATACACCCCGACAGCCATTTTGTCTCGACAAACCGCTGGGATTCGAGGCTCTTGTCTCATTTTCAATCTTCCAGGGCGACCAAAATCAATTCGAGAAACCATTGATGAAATTTGGAAAGCAGTTCCATACTGTGTGGATTTAATCGGTGGGCCATACATTGATTGTAACGATGAAATCTGCAATGCGTTTCGTCCAAAAAAAGCAAGCCGTCGATAAGAGCATTCATTGACTTGTTTTCCCAGCAATGTCTGATTGAAGATGTCAAACCTGCTGATTCAAAATGCTACCATGGTTCTCCCTGACACGACTGTTGTTGGTGATTTGCTCATTGAAAATGGATTGATAGCAACCGTTCTCCCAGGTGGAGGCCTTCAGGTCGAAGGTGTGAAAACAATCGACGCAACAGGGCTCCATCTTCTCCCGGGAATCATTGACCCTCAAGTTCACTTTCGTGACCCAGGGCAACCTGAGAAAGAAGATCTCTACTCTGGCTCATGCGCTGCGGCAAGTGGTGGTGTTACGTCCTTCCTCGACATGCCGAACAATGTTCCAAGCCAAACAACGCTTCAATCGATGTATGAGAAAATAGCAACAGGAATTCGACGTTGTGTGACAAACTTTGGGTTCTTCATTGGTGCAACTGAAAGTAATGTCGAGGAGTTGGTGAAAGCTGTAGGTACACCTGAATCACCAATCGCTATTCCAGGCATTTGTGGTATCAAGATCTTCATGGGTTCGTCAACAGGCGATTTGCTTGTCAACGATTCCGATGCTTTGCACGAGATCTTTACCAATACTGCTGGCCTTATCGCCGTTCATGCAGAAGATGAAACTCGAATGATTGAGCGAAAGAAGATGATTGATGGTCGAACCGATATGGCTGCACATGCTGAATGGCGTGATGATGAAACAGCCTTGATTGCAACAAAACGAGCAGTCGCTTATGCGCAAACTACTGGACATCGTCTGCATATCCTTCACCTCACATCAGGAATTGAGGCCGATTGGTTAAACGGAATTACTTCCCTGCACGGCCGAGAAAACGAGGCACACATCACGACGGAAGCATTGCCTCAACACTTGACGTACGATGAACGAGATGTTGAACGACTCGGAACTCGATTAAAGATGAATCCTCCAATTCGTTATCAAAAGGACAAGCAGACGCTCTGGAATCGTCTTCACGATGATACCATCACTTGCATTGCAACAGATCATGCCCCTCATACGCTTGATTCGAAGGAAAAGGGATTCCCAGCAGCACCGAGTGGAATGCCGGGTGTTGAAACCTCACTTCCTGTGATGTTAACGCATGCCTCCAAAGGAGCGTGTACCATTGAGCAGGTTGTCAAATGGATGTCTTCCAATGTTGCAGAATGTTATGGTATGATTGGAAAAGGACGTCTTGAAGAAGGATACGATGGAGATATTACCCTTGTCGACATGACCACGGAACGCACAGTCGATGATGCAAACACATGGACGACCGTTGGCTGGAGCCCTTTCCATGGAAAGAAACTCGTAGGTTGGCCAACACTGACTGTTGTAGGTGGTGTTCCAGTGTTCGAACGAAATGAATCAACTGGACCAAAAGGAACCATTTTGGTAGCAGAAGGTGAAACCGGTTCGCCACTGCTCATGACCCCTTGGAATTAGTTCATCTAAGATAAATTGACGACCTCACTTATATACTCGAAGAAGAATTTCCCACTGGGAAACATGAGCAGTATGGAAGAACAATTAGGAAAAGGATACCAACAAATGATGATTGGATTAATCATTTTCATCTCGGGTGCGATCTGGGGTGGCATGATTGCAACCGATGGAATGGTGGCAGAGGACATCTACTGGCCAGCCGTTATGATGCTTTCTGGAGCAATGATTACATTGCTTGGAACGACCTTTGGAACCGATCATGAAGACGATCGAAGCAACGACCTGAGTGACGCAATCATGGAATTAACAGAGCGCATTAACCGACTTGTTGGTTCGTCAAGTGGCGATGATTCTTCCGAAGAATCAGAGTGAGTAAATTGCTCCGTACTTTTCTTCGACGTATCGAAGGAAAGGTTCACTTGAAGGTGGGGAACCTGTTGCTTCTTCAATAAGATCTGCTGGCAACAATGCACTTCCTCGCTTGTGCACTCGTTCACGCAGCCAGTTGAGCATCGAAGACCAATCGCCTGAAGAGATTGATTCTTGAATTGAACCTAAATCTTCACCCATTGCTTCCAATAATTGCGCCGCATACAGGTTTCCTAGTGTATAGGTTGGGAAGTAGCCAAACGCTGCCATTGACCAATGAATATCCTGCAGGCAACCCAAGTCATCGGATGGAACAGTTAACCCAAACCAATCAGAAATCATTGAATTCCACAATGTTGGGAGTTGTTCCAGCGGATAATCTTCATTGAAGATTTTCTTTTCGATCTCGTAACGCAGCATAACGTGAAGGTTGTACGTCACTTCGTCTGCCTCAACCCGAATAAAGCCAGGTTCAACGGCGTTTGCGATTCGGTTCAGCGTTGTCGAATCCCATGACGGAGCGTCTGGGAACGATTCCTTGAAATCAGCCATAACGACATTCCAGAATTCTGGCGTTCGACCAATTTGATTCTCCCAGAGTCTCGATTGCGACTCATGCACTCCAAGAGATACTGCATCACCTCGAGGAGTGAAACGGTGGTTCTCGTCTAAACCTTGTTCATAGAGCGCATGACCTGTTTCATGCATTACAGCGTACAGACAAGAAAAGGGATCGAGTTCATCATAACGGGTCGTAAAGCGAGTATCGCCCGGCCATATACCCGCTGAGAATGGATGTGTTGATGCATCCATTCGACCTGCGGCAAAATCGAAACCCATGCGCTGACTTACTTTTGTACAGAAGGTTTCTTGCTTGTCAACAGGGAAGGTCAAACCTTCAGGCAAGGTTGGATCTGGATTGGTTTTCTTGGCCTCTAGGATACGCTTGAGCAGTGGGACAAGACGATCACGTAGGCCTTCAAACAATGGATCGTAATCTTCTACAGTCATACCCGATTCGTATTCATCGAGGAGTGCATCATAAGGGGTGCTCTCATAGCCATAAGCATCGATCTTCTGGCGAGTTAGATCAACAAGTGTCTGCAAATGTGGTAAAAACGCAGTAAAATCAGCATCCTTTCGAGCTTTTTGCCATGCGACAAGTGCTTTACTTCGAGCTTGTGCAAAGGTCGAAACAAACTCAGCTGAGAGTTTTGTTGCTTTGTCGTAGCGCTTCCTGAATTCCCTTACATTGGCTTGCTCGCTCTCGTCGAGGTCGTTCCTTCCTTCGAGTCGGTCAAGCAATGCTCCCATTTCCGAATCTGTGACTTTTTCATGAGCTAAAGCTGCAAGCCAAGCCATGATTTCACCTCTTGACTTTGCACCCTTTTCAGGCATCAAGGTTTCCTGATCCCACCCCAAATGCCCCTGGATGCTGCCTATTCGGTGAATGTCTTGTACTCTGTTGAGGAACACTGCCTTGTCGCTCATGCCTTAGCCTCGACATTGGTTCTTCATCAAGACTCGTATGGTACTTTTTGCTTGAATTTATCCACACATTCAATATCCATGAGTGTATGGGTAAACATGGTCCATCCATTCCGTCGAAAAGACAAGGATGGTGAGGTCAATGTCAGCGAGGTGGACGAAGACATCAATGCACTCCTCGATTCGGAACCCTTCGAAAATTCTCAAACAATGGAACGCCTCACTGAACCGACAAACGATGAGGAACGCCTTCATGCGATTTCAGATATGGTTGTCCAAATCTGTATGGACATCCGGCGTGGAGAGAACGTTCTCATCGTCTGCGATCCAACCACTGCTGAAATTGGACAATCATTGCACATAGCAACACAGAAACGTTCAGATCGTGTTTTGCTCATCGTCATGCCAAAATCTCGTCACCATGGAGAGGAGCCTCCTTCACCCGTTGCGGCGTTGATGCGTCAACAACAAGTCGTTATTGCTGCTACAAAGTATTCGCTAACTCACACAAGAGCTGCACGTCAAGCCCTGAAAGATGGAGCCCGAATAGCAACAATGCCAGGCATGACATTCGAATTGTATACCGAAGGAGGAATGACAGCAGACTTCCAAGATGTCAAACGTCGAATCTCAAACATTGCGAATTTCCTTCGTCGGCGACGAATCATCAACGTGAAATCCGAATCTGGTACTGATGTGACGTTTGAAGTGAATTGGCGCGATTGGAAACTTGATGATAACGGTATTTGCAATCGGCCGAGAATGTTGACAAATCTTCCTGCAGGCAAGGTGTTTATTCTTCCAAAAGAGGGGACGATGAATGGAACCATCGTCATTGATGGTTCATGGGATTCCACTCTCATTGAGGAGCCTGTTGAATTGATTGTCGAAGATGGAACCGTTGTTGATGTCAAAGGTGGAAGTCTTGCAGCGACGATTCGTCAATCCTATGGCGAGGTCGCCAAGAAACTCAAGGCGAAAGATCGTGAGAGTGTCTGGACAGTTGCAGAATTCGGTTTTGGTATGAATCCAAGTGCTCGACTTGTCGGTAACGTTCTCGAAGATGAGAAACGAATGGGAAGTTGTTACTTCTCTATTGGGGACAATTCACGGCTTGGTGGGAGTTCAAATGCAGGCATTCACGTTTCAGGTGTTCTGGCAGAACCAAGCGTATGGCTTGATGACTCTTGCCTTACTGAGGCAGGTGAATTCATGGCCGATGAAAATTAGCGATGAGCACTCATGTTCATGTTTCCACAAACCGGACAGAATCGCCAATTGGGATCCAATCCAATCCCGCATCCACGACAGTGAATACCAGAACGTATTGTTGGTTGGATATTCATTGTTGGTTGTTGCGGCATCATTGGTTGCTGCATGGGTTGTTGCATCGGTTGCTGTGGTAGAGGCTGTTGCCAACCCATCTGAGGAGCCGCAACGCCAGGAGAGGTTGGTTGTTGCCGTACTGATTGTTGGGGCTGCTGTTGAGGTTGTTGTTGGGGCTGCTGTTGAGGTTGTTGTTGGGACTGAATCGGCTTGCGAACTGGAGCAACTGGACGAGGCAAGGAAGACATCTTTTGTGCCGCTTCAGACGAAACAAATTCTGAGAGAGAGACTTCTCCGTCGCCATCCGTATCGGCTGCACTGTGCAATTCCTCTGCTTCCTGGATTGTCACGTTCGCTGCGACAGCGAGTTCTTCGACAGAAAGGCTACCTGAATCATCAACATCTGCGGCGATGAATCGCTCTGCGTCACTGACCCATTCTTCTTCAGGTTCCTGTTCAACAACGGGTTCGGGTTCAGAAACGACCTCCTCGAGTGGTGCTTCAACAGGTTCAGGTTCTGATGGAACTCCTTCAACTGGTTCAGGAACCACCTCCGGTTCTGGAACGAGTTGTGAGCCAAAAGCACCGGCAAAGGCATCTTGAGCAGCATAATCCACCTCGACCTCATTCTTGAATCCAGTCTCTTCGACGGGTTCTTCTTGGGTTGGTAGCGGGACGGAACCAGTGGATGGAAGAGGGACTGAATTGGATGGGAGGGGTACAGAATCGGTTGTCAGAGGAACTGAGGTTTCCACTGGTTCTGGTGCTTCAACAACTGGTGTTGGTGTAGGTTCTGGTGTTTCAATCACTGGTGCCGGTTCAGGTTCTTTTCGTTCAATGACTGCACCGATTTCGATTTCGGCGGGTTGAGCTTGGTCGCTAGCAAACAATGGCATAGGGAGAGCATGCCCTGCAAGATCGAGTGAATTGTTGAGTTCCTCAGCCATGGTTTGCATTTTCTCAACATTGTCTGACGGGCTTGCCATAATGGATTCAATTGATTGAAGGTAGCGTTCGACCTCACTTGTTCCTCCAGTTGCATATGCAATAGCGAGAATCTTGAGGAACTGCATCGGGTCAAACAATGGAGTTAGCGCTTGAACAACATCGGTAGTTGCAAGCGGATGTGCTGTATGTACGGATCCTGTAGAGTCTGCCTGTCCAGCAAATTGAAGCAACGGATCAGGTAGTGCCATAAGGTTGAGATGACCAAATATCAGGAAGTAAATTTCACCACCTTCACACTGCAAACGTTCACTTGCAGCCTCAAAGTCGAATTCACCTGGTCGAAGAATGATATCTGACAAGTGCTCAAGTGCCTTTGAAAGCGCCTGTTTTGAGTCCATTGACATCATTTGTTGAAGAACATCTGATGAATCGGTCACACCGAAGTATGCCGCAGCATCATCAACTTCGATTCCTTCTGGAAGTGAGGCTCCATCAGGTACTCCGTCAGACATCCCTCTTCCTCCTATCTCTGCCAATCGAGTGTTGTTTTTGAGGTTGCTGTTATCATCTTCTATTGTTGGTTTCGAGCCATATCGTAAATCGCTCTGGATTGTTCGGCAGACCAACCTGTTCCTTGCAATTGCATCAGAAGCGTACGTTCTTGTTCACCTTCACCAAGTTCCCCAACAACCCATTCAACGGCTGCATCACGATCGTCGGCTTGCCAATCTTCGAAAAGGGACATGTCAACCTCAATACGTGCCTTTCGAACCTTCTTCTGTGGTGCCGCATCTTCCACTTGGTCGGTTACATGTGATTGAGTGACTGGCGTTCGACGCGCAGGTGAAGACGAAGGTTTCGCACCTCCGGGTGGCCCACGTCCTGAAGGACCCGATGGAGTTGTTGAGCCACCCGGTGGACCTCGTTTTGGCCCGGATGGACCTCTTGAAGGCGGTGGCCCTCCAGAAGGACCTCCCGAAGATGGTGGACTACGGGCAGCAGGCGTTGACCGACTTGGCATTGGTTTGCTCTGGTACGAAGAGAAGAAGTCATCTTCATCGTCGTCATCGTCATCGAAGAAGTCATCTTCATCGTCGTCATCATCAAAGTCATAACCACGATTTCGAATTCGACCAATCAGAACGGTAAGGAGAAGAAGAACAACAATTGCACCTGCAAGGACACCGCCGAAGACCGGCATGGTCATGCCGAGAATCATCGTTCCTTCATCATCGGTTTCTGACTTTGGAAGCGGACAACCATCGTCATATCCATCAGGGCCTTTGGGCTCTTCAGGACAATTGTCAAGCAAATCGTTGACACCGTCCTGATCGGTATCTCTTTCGCTCTTCGAACAGCCTTCATCATCTACATTTGTTGTTGGAGATTCAGGACACTTGTCCGGCGATGTTGCATCTTCGACAAACACACCTGGCCAGTCCGATTCTCTTGAAGCATTCCATGCAGGATTACCCCAATTGTCACCATACCCATCACCATCCGAATCATCCCACTGTGTAGGATCGCCAGGGAACTTGTCTCGACCCCAATTATCTGCCCAACCGTCGCCATCATCTTCACAGCCGATTTCGAGCGTATCGAGATAGGAAGTACCGTTCTCTGTTGGACAGAAATCGGCATTATTTCCGAGTGGATTATCACCAAACCCATCACCATCTTGGTCAGCCCACTGCGTTCCATCAAGGGGGAAAGCATCACCAACTTCGTTGATTCGCAGTCCAGTATCCTCGTCGATGTCAAACGTGTAATCACCAAGATAGCCGTCACCATCAAGATCTTGATCGAGAGCATCTTCATCGACGCACCCTGTTGAATCGACTGGGAATCCAGGCTGAGTATCAGGACACAAATCCGGGGCACCATCCACGACACCATCGCCATCCGAATCACGTTGGTTTTCGTCGCACCCGTTGGAATCTACAATCAAGGTTGAATCAGGGCAAAGGTCATCGGTGTCATAGATACCATCGTTGTCGCTGTCTTGCACGAGTTGCTCATCACTGCAACCGTCCGAGTCTACCGTTGAGCCTGTGCTTGTTTCTGGACAGACATCGTTGGCGTTTGAGACACCATCCGAATCATCATCAAGCTGTGAGTCAGCGCAACCGTTGGCATCGACCGTTTCAAACACGGATGTTCCTGGACACGAGTCGACGTCATCATAGACGCCATCACCGTCGCCATCATCGGTGTTGACCAAAGGACAACCAACACCATCCGTACCGTCAGCAACTCCGAACTGGAATGGACACTGATCCGCGTTGTTTCCTGTAGCATTGTCACCAAATCCATCTCCATCGAAGTCAAGGAATTGGGTTGGGTCAAGTGGGAAATCATCATCCGTATTGGCCCAACCATCGTCATCGCTGTCAGGACAGCCAGGAGTTGGGTTGACCGATGTACCGTACACCCCGGGGCAACCATCCAATTCCAAGCCACCATTGTAGGCTACGGGATTATCGCTCGATTGATTGCGCAGAGTAACGTTTGTGTTGCATCCAAACTGATTGATTGAACCAGATAAATTCGAGTCGCCGCAGTAATCCTCGGAATTTATGACGTCGTCCCCATCATCATCCCCTGTAATGTTCGCCTCATTCCACAGAGCAGTCCATCGATCTGGGTAACCATCACTGTCATTATCCTCTGCGGCAGCATAATTGAATGGGAAGAAATCAGGGTTGGTCGCCCCGATGGTGCCATTGTCACCGTACCCGTCACCGTCGGTATCTGCCCACTGCGTTGGGTCATCTGGCCACTTGTCTGCACCTTGGGCAATACCCCAGTTAAGCCCTCCAATGCTGTTCGCATCGCTTGCACCATCGCCGTCAGAATCAGGGCAACCGTTGCGGTCTCGATACGAGGTTCCATAGTCCCACGGGCAGAAATCTCCGGTCAGTGTATCGGACTCATTATCTCCAAATCCATCACCATCGAAGTCCTTGTATTGACGTGGATTGTATGGAAACTTATCACCAGGACTGGATTCTACTGTTCCTGACAATCCAAAGATGGCATCACAACAATCAATACCGTAATTGTCCCCAACACCATCCCCATCCGTATCCTTGGCTTGCTTCCAATTCTGTTGGAAACGGTCTCCTTTCGCCCAAGTACCATCGTTGTTCGACCATCCATCCTCATCGTAATCTGGACATCCGTATCTGTCGAACACAGAACGTCCTTTGCTGGTGTCACACGAATCGATACTATCTGCAAATCCATCGTGTTCGTAATCATCACAACCTTGGACAAAGAAGTAGGAAATTCCTGAAGTTGCTGGACAATCATCGGAAAGTGGACCTGTTGGGTTATCACCAAATCCATCCATATCAGCATCTTCCCATTGTTCACCGATGTTCGGCATCTCATCGATGCGGTCAAAGATGAGGTCTCGATCTGTATCCGCATAGAAACGCAACATCTCAACATCAAGGTCAAGTGAATCATAATAACCAGCGACGATTGTACCGTTCGAATCAACAGATGAGGAGAAATTTGCATTGGTGAAGATATTCTTCATTTCATGCGATGACCAACTTGAACGGTCTTCGCTGCGCCCATCGAGGTGGAGTGTGTTGATCCGTAACGTGTTTGTTGTCGGCGTGGTTGTCATCAACAAAACGCCGGGGCCGTTTGAGACAATGCTCCATGTTCCGCCGGTTTCAGTTAGCACTTGACCCCCGTAGTTCGACCAGTTGCCTGAATTGCTACGTTCGTACAGAGCGTCGGTAGCGGATTGAACGGCGAAGATGAGAGAGGAACCGTGTTGCGTACAAGAGAGATCGTTGCTACTCGAGACCCCGAGTTGTTGCATCGAAACATTGCTCCAAACCTCAGTCGTTGCATTTCGCTCGTGTGTGACGAGAACACCGCTTGAATCGAGGCTGAGGAGAACTACGGTGTTGCTTGAATCCATGCACATGGCCAATTGTGATGAGCCATCGGTAACGTTGGTGAGCGTGGTTGAAACATCATTCTCGATATCAAGAATTTGCAGTTGATGGACGCTTGAATTGTTGACGGTCGTTGCAACAATACGGGTTCCAGTCGAGAGTTGTAGTGCAACGTGTTCAAGGCCAACTGCGAGACCCGAGCCAAGTTCAGTAGAGGTTGTCCAACCGCTTCCGGTTTTGATTACTCGTTCAAGACGATCAAGATTTGAATCCCGATAGAGAATGTGCATATCTGCTCCATCGAACCATAACGACGGAGCTGCTGTCAAATTTGAGTTGGATAGAATCTCACTTGAGTCCCATCCTGATTCGGTCTCATGGGAATAATACATCTTTTCGATTGTTGGGTGTGAATAGACCATGTGCAAGTCACCGTTTGCATCGATTGTAGACGCAGGATAGGTTCCAAAATCGTTGAAGGTGCGTATCTCTTGGTGAAGAGATGCCCATGATGTTGTGGAGTGATGCGTATATCCGATCGCATCGTCGAGGACAATCAAAGTTGGCTGACCCGAAGGAGAGACATGGAATTGGAATTTGAACGGTTGTGAGCCTGTTGCGAGTGTTTCTGTGACCCAGGAGCCTCCCGGTGAACCGTCGTCAACGTGTTCAAGATGAACAAGCGAATGGGACGAAGATGTATTCAAAGAGAACATCATTGCCGTTTCCCCACGATTTGATGTTGTCAATTTCAATCCAGACATTTCACCTTGGAACGTAAATTGACTTGTGTCGAAATCTTGCTTACTCACAGTAACCATATCAATACCAAAAGAGGTTCCACGAGTGGAATTTCGGGTCGAGTACACAAATTCAATGGCACCATCTGCATTTGAGTCAAAGCCGCCCAAGGTAATGAACCCGAGATGATCGGATGGGTTGCCTGTTCGAATCGTTTCCACTACTGCTGAAAAACCGTCAGCAGAACCAAGATAGAGATTGATTTGACCTGAAGGTGTGAAGCTCGATCCCGAACCGATAAAGGTGTCAGCATATCCATCATCGTTTACGTCACCTGCTGGCGCAAACATCCAGCCAAGACGTTCATTGCCCTCTCCTTGGCTTGTCCAATCAGGGCTTTCAGAGAAATTTTCAGTGGTATTACCCATGAACAGGTGAACCGTACCGCTGAACATTGGTGCCCCAGTAGGAGAGAATTCCTGAACCAATAATTCATCCATTCCATCGTTGTTGATGTCATCAATAAGTTCCACTACGGTTCCAAACAATTGTCCTGATGCCAAACGTTGGATGCTCTTGTTTGAGCTTGCTGGAATTCCATCAGCAGAGCCGTAGAAAACTTCGATAGCAGAAAATCCAATTGGTGATTCCTCATTTCCGGAATTTGAGACGACCAAGTCGCCATAACCGTCGCCATTGAGATCGCCTCCGCTCGACATCGATTGTCCAAAGAACGGCCCATTCGTGCTCGCCGTGATGTTGTGCGAGAATGCTAACCCTTCCGATGCACCTTCAAAGACAGATAATCGTCCAATCGAATTTCCATCGGTCCAATTACCTTGGAGTGCAACGATGTCATGCGTACCATCACCATTCATGTCATCGAGGAGAGCGATGTCCATACCAAGCATTTCTTCGTCGTTCCCCATTGTACTCCAAACAAGGTCGAATTGCGTTTGGTTCCATTCGTACAACGCAAGACGCCCGTGGTTGAATTCGTCCGCTCGACTCGTGTTATCATAGCCAGGTGAAGAGAGCAGCATTTGGGTCATTCCGTTTCCGAGGAACTCTCCAAGGGCAATTCCGCTTCCAAACAATCCCGATGTTTGTGTACCGCTGAGGACTACAGGTGGTGATGAGTCGAAACTCTCGTTTCCACCAAACAAGACACTGACGCGACCATTGTTGTTCAAACCGCTGTCCGATGCGCTGGGTTGCGTAAACACAACATCGTCAAATCCATCTCCGTTCAAGTCCCCATACGCAGCATGACCCTCTTCAACATCGGGATAGAGCTCAAACACGGTCAAGGCTTCGCTCGAAAGTCGGCCCGTTGATTGATCTTCCAAACTCTTGAAAATCGAAAGTTCAGTCTCGCTCGAATCAAATGAAGTCGTTGCGACTTGAGCAAGTCCGTTCAAATCCAAATCAAGTCCAATCGCTGAATGGACGTTTGTATCTCGGGCGAGAATCTGTTCCGTTCGTTGATCTCCATCAATCTGCAATCGAACTGCTTCACCAGAGCGAGTGTACGCAATGTTGGCAACACCATTCGCATCCATGTTCAACTCAACTTCATTACCTACTGGGCCAATGTCGAGGAGACTGTGATACCAACGCAATCCGCTGTTGTTCACTTGCCACAATTCACCGGTGGATGTACGAACAACTGCAAACTCATTCCCATCGTTCGTCAAACGAAGTGTGATGGTTTCAGGATTGAGATTCTCGATGATTGTACGCTTCAACCACGTCTCCGTTGTGTAGACTTGGCCTTCAAAAGCCAAACGAGCCATTTTCACATTGGCTCCATCACCGAAGAGAGCAAGTGGCCGATAGGACTCATCAACTACGACTGAACATCCAATGAGTCCACTGCTGGTGTTGACGGTGTCGATAAGTGAATCTGAGAATGAACCATCGGATGCATACACGCCCATTCGCACTTCGCCCAAGTCGTTCATCCAACAAAGATAACTCGAGCCATTTTCTGCAAGGTATACACTTGGATTGCTCAAATTGCTTGATGAGCCGGAAACAAGAATATCACTCATCCACATATCAATGGATGAATCGGAACGAACCAATAACTCAGTCATGCCTTCCAAATCGATTGTTTGCCCTGCTAAGTCGTGTCCATGTTCCATGTTGCTTGGAAGTGTGAAATCTGGAAGCGTTTGTTCTGCAAGAACCTGTTCTTCAGTCATCGCTTGCAAGCCCAATGGAGCCATCAGTTGAACGAGGAGGAGGAGAACAAGCCCGGCCGATAGAACCGATTTGCAAAGCCTCCGCTCCTCGCGCATGAACTCGTTAGAACACTCAACGTTCTAAACCATTGTCAGCAATCGATTCATTTTCACCTCATTCAAACGAACCCATGAGGTCAAGAACGCCCAAGAGGTGGCAACCTCATGGAGAGGGTTCTCGTCGTTGCAAACGGAGCATGGCCAGAGGGATTTGATCTTGAACATGAAATCGAGAAGTACGCAGCTGTTGTTGCTCTTGATGGTGCTGCAAATCGTCTTGCGCAATCCGGTTGGTTTCCTGATGTCGTTTTGGGTGATTTCGACAGCATCGATGAAGAGGTTCTCAATCAATGCAAGGCCGCTCAGGTCAACATCGTTGCAACTCCCAATCAAGAACGAAGTGATATTTCCAAAGGATTGGAATGGGTGCATACAACCTATCCTGACTCAAGTGTATACATTGTTGGCGTTGAAATCGGAAGATACGATCATCATCTCGCTGCTTATTCAGCATTGTTTGAATGCGATAGTTTAGCAACAATCATTCTCGATGGGTGGGAGGCTTTTCGGGTATCATCAACACCGAGGAACATCCGCACAAATCCCGATAAGAGCGTGAGCCTGATACCGTTTGGAACGGTAACAGGCGTACACCTCAAAGGATGTCAATACGCTCTTCAATCTGAAACCTTGACAACCGGAACAAGAGGAATTTCCAACAAAGCAACTGAATCAACAATCACTGCTTCAGTCGAAACAGGCCACCTTCTATTGCTCATCGAACGGTGAAGGCGGCAATGCCTTTCGAATGTATGCACTGTAATCGCTCTCCTCATCCCATGTTTTTGCGTGTTGATCAATACGTGCCCGCTCCATGGTCACATCCACCCCTCCCCAATCTTCAATCAAGTTGAGTTTTAATGCGGCTTTTGGCGTATATCCCGGAAGGAAGTTGCGCCATAAGAACGGTATTCGGCCTGGCGTTACAGTATTGACAGCCTTTACAATGGAAGTATTGCATGTTTTGAACAACGTATGATAGAATTCAGGACGAGATGCGAGTTGATTCAATCGATGAGCCATTTGGACAATCATTTGTCGTTCCTTGTCTGGAGGTGTTACAACACGATACATCGATACAATATTGCTGCGGCCGTGGGTTCGAAGTTGTGTCACGTCCCGTTCAAAACCGACGAGGAGATACAACTCATACGAACGCCACAAGCCTGTCCAAGGATGATATTTCTTGCCACGTTGGCGTCGTGTCTCAAAGGAAAATGAAAGACATGTTCCATCAAAGAATTCGAAGGTAAGGTAGGTGTGCGACATTCCTCTGAAGGAGTGAAATTGGTCGACGACGAACCAAATATGCTTGACTTTGGTTGAATCCACCTTGACTTCATCCGCCCACTTCTCATCACGGTCTCGTGTGGTTCGCCAATGAAAATCTCGAACGTTTCGAAATGTGATTATTGAGTCATTGAACACTGCGCTTGTAATGTGCTCACAATCTGCCGCCCAATCTGCATGTAATTTTGGTTGACGTGGGCGAACCCTCGTCCACCATATTCGAACACCGTTGAGCAGAAGGAGTGCAATAACCCCTCCCAGCCCAAGGAGAAGGTACACCATCCAGTCTGCCATAGATTCACCAACGTTGCCAAATGTTGTAGGCTGAATCCCACCAATCGAGAGAACCATCTGGGTGCTTTCTCCATAATTGACCCTCATCATCGAGAACGGTTGGTAATCCTTGTGGATCCGGCGATCCATCGTTCAAAATTTGAGGTGCTGGACCAAGTTCAGGTAAGGTCAGCAGTTCATCATCCTCTCGCATGCGGACAAGCAGAACGAAAACGATGATAGCAACGATAAGGCCGAGAACCCCGATCGTGTACCAACCCACATCTTCAGTTGAAGTTTCATCACCAAAGGATTGCGTTGGCAGCGCTTCTTGCTCTTCAGGAGTAAGTTCGGCAGCCGGGAGTCGAACAATGTTGACCGCTTGGGTACTAGCAATGTTCTCCATGTTCGTCACCTTGAGGACGACAAGATGAACGCCCGCTGGAAGCGATGAGCAATCGTACACCGCTCCATCAGAGATTGTTGATGTTGTTGAGACATCCCATTCTTTCGTGTACAGAGAAAAATCCTCATTGGAATTTGTCGGTTGAATCGCAACCAAACATGAGCGTTCAGTGGTCAAGCCATCACCAGTAACAAGCAATTCAAAAGATGGCGCTGGCCGGTTCTCAATCGTAAAGTTCAGCGTTGCTTCAGCGGTTTGCCCAAGTTCATTGCGGTACGTTTCTCTTAGGGAATACTGCCCTGCTGGCCACGTTGAACAATCAATGCTCGTAGCATTGTCAAGCACAATGAACGGAGCACCGGTAAAGGTAAGCGTTCCAAGAGCTCCATATCGTGGCCCGGTTTCATCCATAAACAAGCGATTGATTTCACAATTTGAGCCCGTTTGCAGATTGTTCTGGCCAGTGAACTGGAGCGATATCATTGGAGTTTGCAACGCAGGAACCATCTCATAACTCGGCAAAGAAATCGTAGAAATTTCAACGCCGTTCATGTCATAGAACCCTAGAGCGAGGTCATGGGAACCGCGTGACCATGCATCGTAGGTCAGGCTCGCATTTGTCTGGCCAACGATTTCAATCGTTGTTGATTCAATGACTTCACGATCGTTGTGCGTTGCTATCAGACGAACGTCAACAAACGTCGATTCCGCTGTTGAATTCAATATCACAACAACCCGCACAGCGTCAATGTCTCCATCCTGATTGAGATCAAGCGTGTCATTGCGCAATGCAACCATGGTAATTCCTGCTTCTTCAAGTCCGATATCTGCCTCAGCACTGACTTGACTAATACTTAGCAACGGCATCAGGAACAAGAAGGTGAGAAGAATCGCGACCTTACGCATCGTTTTCACCTCCAGGAGGCGGTGGCAATGGAATAGCCAAGTCGGGAAGGGCGACCTCGTTTGCATGAGGTACAACAGCAGAATTCATTGATGAATCATCACCAATCAACAAATCTTCTGTCAGCGATTTATCGTCTTCAGAACGCATGGTTCGAACAATCAATGCCGCAGAAGCACCAAGGATGAATGAGATTCCAACGATGAGGTATGTCAGCCAAGATGCTGCTGGGTCTTCACCCATAATCGCAAGAGCTGCATTCCATTCGCCGTATTCGTTCGACCAACCATCACCATTGTTGTCTTCACAACCCTGCAGGTCACGAATTGAGGTTCCAAATTGCTCAGGACAATCATCTCGAAGTGCACCCAACGGCACATCCCCAAAACCGTCACCATCAGAGTCTTTCCACTGCAAGGCTTCTGTCGGGAAAGCATCGGCTGAGCCATACGGATGTGCATCCCACCCGTCAGTAGGATCCGACCAACCATCACCATCGGTATCACGGCAACCCAGTCGATCAAGAATTGAAGTTCCTCGAATTGTTGGGCAGGCATCAGCCTCGTTTCCATCGACTTCGTCACCATAACCATCGCCATCGGAGTCTCTCCACTGCGTTGGCTCGTGAATGAATGCATCACCAAGGTTCGACCAACCATCACCATCTGTATCTGGACAACCCCAGCGGTCACCGCCAGAACTTGGCCCAACCGAGGTTCCAGGTTGTGATGGGCAAACGTCAGCCGTTGTTCCAGAGGGGTTGTCACCTCGCCCGTCACCATCACGATCATGCCATTGTGTTGGATCTTCAGGCCAAGCATCGCCTGTTCCACCTGGGCTTGCAAGCCAGTAAGGTGTTGGATCCGACCAACCATCTTCATCGGAATCGGGACAGCCCCAACGGTCGAAGGTGGACAATCCGTAGGTCGTTTTGCAACCATCGCCACGATAGGCAAGACGCCAAGCTTGGCCATCGAAGTATTCCATGTTGTCACCAAAACCATCGTTATCGGTATCGTACCACTGCGACGAATCGCTCGGGAACGCATCCGCAAATCCTTGCGGATGGGCAATCCAATCATCTGTTGGATCGGAATATCCATCCTTGTCAACATCACGGCAACCAAGACGATCAAATCGTGAAATCCATCCACTCTCAACCTCCTCAGCATTGGAATTCATACAGACATCGCCCTCAAATCCGTTGAGATTATCACCATAGCCATCACCGTCTGTATCTCGATATTGGCTCGGTATCATTGGGAAATCGTCAATCTGAGTGGCTCCATAGGTCTGGTTATCACCCCAGCCATCTTCATCTGTATCTCGGAATTGTGTTGGATTGTCTGGGAAATCATCGATGAGTTTTGCCCCTTCTGTTTGGTTATCCCCATAGCCATCATAGTCTCGATCTCGCCATTGTGTTGGTTCGAATGGGAACGCATCAGCACCATCAACGGCCGTCCAATTTTCGCCCGGATCTGACCATGCATCCCCGTCTGCATCTGGACAACCGTAACGGTCAGCAAAGGATAGACCGAGGATGAATGGGCATGCATCTGGTTGGTAAGCAAGTTCCAGCCATTGTCCGATACCCCATTCTGTATGTGTTTCATTCCACATTGGGTCATCCCAGTTGTCTCCGTAACCGTCACCATCCGTGTCTTGCCACTGCGTCACCTCAAGTGGGAACGCATCAGCAAGCCCATTTGGATGCGCGTACCATGGTTCAAGCCCGTTGAGACCTCCTGGATCAGCATCGGAATACGAATCGCCATCGGAATCAATACAGCCATAGCGGTCAGAAGTTGAGTACCCTCGGCTGTCTGGACAATGGTCGGGTTGATTGCCGAGAATGTTGTCACCATACCCATCAAAATCACGATCCCGCCATTGAGTTGCGTCGTTTTCAAAAGCATCAGCTCCGTTCTGGACATCCCAACCCGAATCGGTATCAGACCAACCATCTGAATCAGAATCGATACATCCCTGACGGTCATTTGTTGATGTTCCAACAATCAAATCGCAATCATCGTCCGAGTCGACAAAGCCATCCTCATCGGTGTCTCGATCCGTTTTGTCAATCGATGCGAGAAGCGTGTAATCGAATCCATCATTACACCACGAATCCTTTCCTTTAATTTTGACATACACATAGCCTGCCTGAGCCATGGTTTTCGAGAGCGTTCCTGAAGGATTGTCATCGCTTCGACCCATCGTAGCTACTTGAGAACCTGACTCATCATGCATTGAATAGTCGCCTTCCCAACCATCGCCGGGACACCACCATGCTGCATTACTCATCGATCCAGAAAATGTGATGCTGACAATGTCGCCTTTGTATGCATATATTCGCCACCAATCCGTGCCATCGTTTGGAGAACATCCGTCCGGATCGCAAACATACCCATTGGATGAAACGCCATCTGTAAGCAAATTTGAAGCCGCTTGCGTGTCGTCAGCATGAACCGATGGCACCATAGAAAGCAGCATCAGGGCAAACATGCCAACTGCAATGCTGCGCCCGAGCATGTTTGCCCATAATACATGCCGGTTAAGAAGAAAGCGACGATTAGTTGAACCGACCAAGAGCATCCCGAAGGGCTGGTTCAAGGGATTCGTGCTCAAATTTGTAACCCGAATCTAACAAACGCTTTGGATGAACCTTTTGCCCATCGAGGATGAGCGATTTCCCCATTTCACCGAACAAGATTTTCATGACGAACCCAGGTGCAGGAGCGAATGCAGGTCGGCGTAGGACTTTTCCAAGTGTCCTCGCAAATTGCTTTTGCGTCACTGGTTGTGGAGCGGTCAAGTTGTAAATTCCATGGGCAGCCTCTTGATTCATCAAAAAATGAATCGCATAGATTTGGTCGTCAAGGGAAATCCAAGACTGCCATTGTCGACCACCACCAATGGGCCCGAGAGCACCCATTTTAGCGATGGGTAAAATTTGCTTGAGCATTCCCCCTGCAGCAGTCGTTACGATTCCAGTTCGCATAAGGATGGTACGGATTCCTGCTTCGGATGCAGCCGTGGTTGAATCTTCCCACTGCTTGCAAATCGTTGCTAAGAATCCATCTCCAATGCTACTTGATTCATCCAATTCTTCGTCTCCTCTGTTGTCATAAAAGCCGACTGCTGAAGCACACATGAAGAGGCTTGGTGGGGCATCAAGTGCGGCAAGAGCCTTGGATAAGTTCTCAGTAGGAACAGCGCGACTTTGTGCAATCAGATGCTTCCGTTTCTTGCTCCATCGCTTGTCTCCAATTCCTGCTCCAGCAAGATGGATGACAACATCAAATCCTTCCAGAGAACCCTTGAGAATTTCTCCTGTTTTGTCGTTCCAGCGAACGATCTTGTCTGGGTTCTGATCAGCATGAAGGGTCGTTGAAGGACGCAAGAGTCGATGGACGTCATGTCCATCTGTTTCGAGGAAAGCGCCCAGTTGAGTTCCAATCAAACCCGTTGAACCACTGATGAGAATCCGACGACGAGGTTGATCTTTGAACATCTCTTGTCGGGTGAGATCAGCCAGAATTCTTCGGGTTCGATGTTTAAACATCGTTCGAACACGAGGCATAACCATAATCGGCGCACCGATTCTCGAGAAAAAGTGGAAGGGGAGTTTCCAATCGACCTTATCTTCAATGGTCATTTCTTGATCGCCACCATCAACAAATTTGTGAACATGATTCCAACGAGCAAATGGCCCTTTCACTGAATCATCACAGAATTGTTCGCCTTCAATGTAACTGTGGTGTTTGGCAACCCAGCGTTGAGGAACAATCCCTATTTTCATCCTGAATTCCGTTATTGCACCGTCGGTGATACCACCTACTTCAACAGGGCGAATGCCTTCCCAATCAGGCATAATTCGGCGTACTGCACCCGGTCGAGCATGCCAGTTCCAAACGGCTTCTCGAGAGAATGGAAAGGTTGCTGAATGTTCAAAAATCGGCATACGCGTCACCTAGTGTTAGGAATCAGCGTATTTTCGTATATAATCCTCAGTTTTGAACTTACGTTGCGTTGATGCGGAGGTCATGTAACGGACCTTTCCAAAGACTTCTCGCTCAAACCAACCTCGATCGAAGCGGCCGAAAATCCAGAAGATTCCTGTGTATGAATTTGGATCTCGGCCGTCAAGAGCCCAACGATCGTTGAGACGAATCAGCCAATCGCATGCAGTCTCTGGATCCGGGCACCATTCCAGGACCTTCTTGCCCCAAAGCATACGCAGATAGTTGTGAATGATGCCTTCCTTACGAAGTTGCCATTGTGCCGCATTCCACAGTGGATCATGCGTTTCACCGTTTTCGAGTTGCTCGAAGGTGTAAACATAAGGCCGCTCATCATTTGTATGCTCTTCAAGGGTGTTTTTTGCCCATTCTGGGAGCGTCTGGTAGGATGTATGATCGGGATGTTCATAGCAGTAAATGAAGCCAAGTTCACGCCAGGTAATGACTTGGTCGAGGAACGCCTCAGCACCTTCACTCATTCCCCACCAACCAGATCGACGACCATTGTGCGGAGGCGTGATTTTCATCGGATTCCAGCCTTCTGAATTCAACACTTCATTGACGATTTCAAATGAAGAAAGATGACCGAAATGAAGCCATGGCGAGAGGCCGCTTCCTCCATTTCGTTCAGGATGATTCCGATCGAGGTGGTAGGAGCCGAGGCGTTGTTCAATGAATTTTTTCAATTCAATTCGCGCTGTCACCGAGCCGCCTCTTTGGTCGTCGACAGGTGGAACATCGTGGTCGATATCGAGTGCAGAAAGCGCCTCTCTTCCTTCTCTGGATGCTTCTGATACTCTCCATATAAACTCCAATGGAGTCATTGGAACGTTCGCATCGATGAAGCATTGATTGGCAATTTCAGCACCATCTCCCACGTCTTGCAGTTGTTCGAGTGGATTTGATAACGGGGGCGTTGCAATAAAATTGAGAATATTTTGATGGATGTAGCGTCGGAAAGAATGAGCCGTTGAAAACGATCGTTCAGGAGCACGCATTGGAACAATACCGTTGCTGTCGACAGATTGAACCGAGCAAGTTGCAAGCTTCTTCGCTCTCTGTGCAACATCTCGTGGCATGTATGTTGGATAGTCGTCGATGACAACCGCAACAGCATCCTTTGCAAACGATTGCAAGAGGCCTCCTGCCTGAGATTTTTTCGTCTCGACATATGGAATGTAAGTCACTGGGCTTGATTCGAACAATTTTCTGTTGTCGATCATCCCTTGCAAAACGAAGGTGTGAATTCGATCGTTTGCCCATCGGTGTCCGAGGGCAAGGCATTCGACGACGATGAGAGGGACGTTGTGTTCATTTGCTAACCCAATGGCATGTTCAAGTGCATGATTCCATCGTGTGCGCCGAGCGCTCGTCATCCAGTAGACAATGTGCGTTCCATCGAGATTCACTGGCTTGTTGTTGGCGTCGATACGGCGGACATCAATCATTGAACCACCTCTTCCGACAGCGTCATCCTTCCATCGCTGAAGACCAATTGATAGGGTCGCTTGGATTCAGTGCTCAGGTCAATGAGGGGAAGTGAGGAATCCTTAAGCGCAACTTCAGCAAAGCCACGCATGGCAGCAGAGACCCATTCAATTTCATCGAACGTTTCAGGTTTGAAGAATTGGATGTTTGCGATTTCATCTTCCTGGGGTCGAATGTCAAATGCCGATGCTGTGACCTTGTAGCACAGAAAAAGTCCAACTCCGTGGGATGTCTGAGTTGTCCTCAGACCAAGGAATCCTGATACTTCCCCCTCGGTGTTTGTTTCTTCACGGAGTTCTCTCAGTACAGCGTTTTCGATGGATTCATTGAGTTCAACATGTCCTTTTGGAAGACCCCAACGACCCGCATACGGTCCTTTGGCTTCTTGAACGAGGAGTACCCCTGATTCAGTGACTACAGCAGCAGCCACGCCAATATCAAAACCTCCAGCCACGTTAAAAATTGAACGCACCGAGTATTTGAAGAACCGTTTAGAAAATCGCCACAAAACCCTTAGTTGAGAAACAGTCCTTTATACATAGAACGTCGTTATCATGGATTATGAAGGTACATCCGGACAGAGAATTTACTGCTGTTCCTGCAGATGCAAAACTCCCGACGAAGTACGGCGAATTTCGTATTCGCTCGTATGTTGACCCACGAGATGGTGCAGAACACGCAGCGGTTTACTATGGCGACATGAACGACCAAACTCCACCGCTCGTACGCATCCACTCTGAATGCCTCACCGGCGATGCTTTGGGTAGCTTGCGATGCGATTGTGGCCCACAACTCCAGCGGGCTTTGAAAACGATCCAAACGGAAGGTCGAGGCATCGTGTTGTACCTCCGCCAAGAAGGTCGAGGTATCGGTTTGTTTGCAAAGATGCAAGCATACAACCTTCAAGACCGTGGACTTGACACACTTGATGCAAACCTCGCACTCAACCTGCCTGCAGATGGCCGCGATTACACCATCGCAGCACACATGCTGACCGACATAGGTGTTGACAGCGTCCGCCTCATGACGAACAACCCCGACAAGGTCGAACAACTACAACGTCACGGGATTAACGTCGTCGATCGGGTCGAGCACAAAGCAGGATTGTGCTCCGAAAACAGAGATTATTTGCGAACAAAGGCGCTTCGAATGCGCCACATTTTACCAATTTGAGGATGATACATATGGGAGAAGTCATTTTGACAGCAGACCGTCTCACACAAGCAGAGGCGAAGCGAGTGAGCAGTGATTTAATTGGAGAAATCGCCCCGGAATTCAGCCTCATGGATGACGCAGGCAACGTTTTTGATAGCTCTAGCCTCGATGGATCGTGGAGAATTTTATTCTTCTATGCAAAGAACGGCTCTCCAACGTGCAAGCGCGGTTGCCTAACCTTCAAAGAACAACACGATTTGTTCGTCTCTGCTGGATGTAATGTTGTCGGAATTGGTGAAGGAACGAGCGAATCTCACGCCAAATTCAAGAAAGAACTCGGTGGCCTACCGTTCCCGTTGCTGGCTGACCCAGACCGAGCAGTTGCGAACAAATTCCTCGTTCCTGTTCATCTCGGCATGTTCCCTGCCAAGTCCAGTTTCCTCATAGGACCAGACAACCGCATTCACCACGTCTACGATTGGCTCTTCCGCCCACGTCGTCACGTTGCTAGGATTTTGAAGAGCCTCTCATCCGTCACCGGGGGATCGGATTGATGTGGGACAGCCTTCTCAATGAAGCGGGACTCACTGAGCGCGAAGTCCGTTCAATCATGGTTCTCGGAAACAATCCGAACATGCGAGCAAGCGAACTTGCTAAAGAACTTCAAACAACACGTTTGGACGCCTACAACAGCCTTTCTCGATTGCAGGAAATGGGTATCGTAACAGCCACTGCGGATCGCCCCATGCTTTTCTCGAGCCTCCGTGTCGACGAAGCCCTCCAGCACATTATCGAGATGCGCCGACGACAACTCGACAACCTCGAGGAAGGTTTCAACGAACTATCCAAGGGAATAACCGAAGGCAATGCCTCCTACGAAGCAAATCGACGTCAAAGGGATGAACCTCGCTTCGCCGTCCTCAAAGAACGAAGCCACATCTATCGACGGCTCGAGCGTATGGCCGAGGAAGCAGAAGAACGGCTTGTCCTCTTGTTGGGTCGCTATGGAATTCTCCACCTTTGTCGTAGTGAAGCACTTGAAACGGTGAATTCAGTGGCTGAGAAAGGTGTTGTTGTTCAAGTCATTGCACAACTCGACCGAAGAACAACTCGCTTCTTCCAGAAGTTGCATGAATCCATTGAAATCAAACACTCAGACGATCTCGACTCTCAAGGATTCCTTCAAGATTGTACGCACGTTGTTCAGTTCCTCAACATCGAAGAAAATCCTGTTGGACGTGGCAAAGAAGACGCTGCTCTTGTCATTGAAAGTGAACCTTTTGCTAAGGCTCAAGAAAACCTCATTGATACCATATGGGAGGATGCTGTTCAGTTCGAAGTGGCTGAAGCTCGTTTCTCCAAGGGACGAATTCATGACCCGTTGCGACTCACCATCGGCGAAGGATCGTTCCTCGATTCCCTTGTTGGCGCACTCGGCGTTGATGACCTGCCAGAGCATGACACACCGTTCGACCCTGAAGCATTCCTTGCAGCGGGAACGGAAGTTAATCAAGCGCGCCAGGAACTCACCAAAGGACGCCTCTCGAATCTCAAGATTCTCGGAATCGATCTGTCTCGTATGCTTCGACAAGTCGGCAATCGTGTCGGTCACGAACTTGCCTTTTCACTCCGTTCGATTGAGAACCATGTTGAATTCCTTGACGAAATGATGGATTGGTGGGAATTTGCAGGACTTGGCCGCCTCGAATATGGCATCGATCCGGTGTTCCATGTTCAAGTTGGACTTGATCACCCTCCAAGTGAAGATCCTGACGTCCTCCCTATGTGGGAACTTGACGACGGAATCATCGAAGGTGCATTGATGACGCGATTCCCGAAGGACGGGAACGTGAACGTTCGCCGCTACGACGGCACTGGCGAACCAGATGACCTTTGGCGCTACCATATCATCATGAACAATGAAGAACAGGCAGTTGAACCATCGTCATCATGAGCCCGAACGAGACGACCATCTTGGTCGTTTTTGCTTACGTTACAATAGCGTGGCTCAAGACCGTTTCATCAGGCAATGTTACCGTTATGGATGTCTTGTGGGGAATGGGTTTTGTTCTCATCGCGTGGACTCGATTTTTCTTGTATGACGCATTCAACATTGCAGCCATTGCGTGCCTCGTGTGTGTCAACTTTTGGGGCTTAAGGCTTGGATATGTTCTTCACAAACGGACGAAGAATCGAGGCGAAGATCCTCGATACGTGCGGATGCGGGAAACCGCTGGGCGAAACTGGTGGTGGATTAGTTTCCTTCAGGTCTTCTTGCTTCAAGGAGTCCTTCTCCTCGTCATTGCGCTTCCCATTTTCTTCCTCATTCCAGGACCCTCCGAGGCTGTGGAATGGGCTGTTGGAAAAGTTGTTCTCTCCACAATGTGCTTGATTGGATTCATCATCGGTTTGTTGCTCGAGCATAAAGCAGATATGGAACTCAAGCGGTTTCGAGAAATGAATGGCGCTGGGCTTCTGAAAACAGATGGGATGTTCTCAATCACTCGGCATCCTAACCACCTTGGTGAAGCGCTTCTGTGGTGGTCAATCGGTGGCTTTGCACTTGTAGTTGGTGGCAGCAGTGCTCTTCCAGCACTCATAGGTCCTTTGATCTTGACATTGCTCCTACGATACGTCAGTGGAGTCAAAATGTCAGAGGTCGATTTACAAGAGCGAGAAGGATACAAGGAATGGGTTTCTACCACGCCAGCAATGTTCGCAAACCCCCTCACCGCCCTCTTGAAGAAAAACGCCGATTGATAAATGAAAAGGAAGTTTTCTAACTATGCGCCTCCTCACGTTCGTCCGATTCATTCGAATGATTACGAAGAAAGGACCTGCTGATCTCGACAAGATTCAGAACATGGGATTGCTCGCTGTAAAGCTCACTCAAATCTTCGCACTGCGACCCGATTTGTTGTCGGAAGAAAAGTGCCGGCAACTGCAATCCTTGTATCAAAGAGCCAATTCAATTCCAAAAGAAGATTCGATGACACTCATTCAAAATCGTGCACCCTCTGGATTCCTTGACGCTTTCGAATCGTTTGAAGAGGAGCCATTTGCAGCAGCCAGTATTGGCCAAGTGCATCGTGGCGTCCTCAAAGATGGGAGCGAAGTCGTCGTGAAGATTATCAAAGCAGATTTTGAGAAATCATTCCGCAAGGATGTTTCTCGAATGCGACGATGGTTGCGCATGGGATTGTTCCTTAATCCTCGATTGCGAAAGGTCGGCAATCCAATTGGGTTGCTTCAGCACGTTGAAGACTATACTCTTCGAGAACTCGACCTGCGCAATGAAATTCAAGGTGCGGAACTCCTTGAACAAAAAGCGAAGGAAGTTGAACATCAATTCCCAATGCCTCTCCTGAAATTCCCAAAGGTTTGGCCTGAATTATCGAATCGACATATACTCGTCATGGAACACATCAAGGCTCCTACATTGGAATCCCGCCTGTCTAGCCAAGACCTTTCCTGGGACGATCTTCTGCAACTCTTCCGGATTCACGGAGCATTCATGTTCGGCATAGGAACCTTCCATGGTGACCTCCACCCCGGGAATGCAATGGTCGACGAAAATGGAATGTTCACATTCATCGATACTGGTGCTATTTCACACGCACCAGAAAGTGTTCGCTCCGCCTTGTTTGGATTTTTTTACTATCTCGCTAAGGGTGAACTGGAAGAGGCGTTTGAAGCCATGCTCACCATGGCCGACACGCCTCCAACGGGTGAGGCAAAGGCTCGCTACATGCGTGAGATGCACGAAACATACGCTGATTTTGTTGGAAAATCCGTCAGCGAGGTGAGCCTTACACAGCAAATGATGAAGACGGTGAGAATTGCGGTTCTTGCAGGATGTCGATTTGGTGAAGAAGCCTTCCCAATCATTCGTTCTCTGATGTATATGGACGGCATGGTTCTTCGAGGACATCCGGACGTTGATCTCATCTCGTCCATGGGACCTTACCTTGATGAGTTCGCCTCAATCGTTGAATTGCCATACAGAACGGATACTGCGAATCCTTCAATCACGTCTAAAACCACGTTTTGGGAAGGCAATCCGAACCCCTCTGATTGACTGGTGTAAAACGCCGCTTTATATGTGGAACAACGGTGATTTCTACCTATGCCTACGCCCAATTCTCAACATATCGTCATCGTCGGAGCAGGCCCTGGTGGTCTCGCAGCATCTCTCCTCCTTGCAAAAGCAGGTGTTAACGTAACCGTCGTCGAGCGCTCCAGTAAGGTAGGTGGTCGAACAAAGGTCATCGAGCGTGATGGATTTAAATTCGATCTCGGCCCAACATTCTTTCATTACACCGAAGTGATCGAAGAAATCTTCCAGGCAATTGGGAAAGATGCTCACAAAGAGCTGAAACTCAACCAACTCGACCTGAATTATCGCTTGATTTTCGGACAAGGGGGCGAACTCGATTGCACCAGTGATTTGGATGTCATGCGAGACCGAATCGCCGTTCTATCCGGCGACAAGGATGCTGACGCATTCGTCCGATACGTCGAGGACAACAGAAAGAAACTTCACCGTGCCAAGGCATGTCTTCAAGAGCCGTGGAATGGACCACGAGATATTTTCTCGAAGCGTGTCATGCGAGCAGCAACAGTACTACGACCTACCCGCTCGGTCGCCAATGATTTGATGCGCTTGTTTGATGATGACCGTTTGATGCTTGCGATGTCGTTCCAAACCAAGTATCTCGGCATGTCTCCATTCAATTGCCCGAGTTTGTTCACGATTCTTGCGTTCCTTGAATACGAGTATGGAATTTTCCACCCTACCGGTGGACTTGGTTCAGTACCCGTTCGAATGGCAGAGATTGCAGAAGAAATGGGTGTTCAATTCCGGCTCGGAGAGGCTGTTGAAGAAGTCATCATGGAAGGCAAGACTGCAGTCGGAGTTCGTACTGAGAAGGGCGTATTGATGGCTGACCGAGTGATTGTCAACGCAGATTTTGCCAATGCGATGACAAGTATCGTACCAAACAAATCCAGAAAGCGATGGACGGACAAGAAACTCGAATCGAAGAAGTACTCCTGTTCCACCTTTATGTTGTACCTCGGTGTTGACCGAACCTACGACCTTCCTCACCACCAAATCTACGCATCCAAGAACTACGTCGAAAATCTAGAGGACATCGAAAAGCATCACAGGCTTTCCTGGGACGATCCTTCTGTGTACGTTCAAAATGCCTGTGTCACCGACCCTGGACTCGCTCCGGAAGGTTGTGCAACCGTCTATGTTCTCGTTCCTGTTTCACATCAAACGGAAAACATCGACTGGTCGAAAGAATCCAGCAAGTTCCGAGAGCGCATCCTCGACCAGATCGAGACAAAGCTCGGCTACGAGAACATCCGTGACCACATCGTTACTGAGATGATGATGACACCTGACGACTGGGGCGACCACTGCTACCGTGGCGCTGTGTTCAACCTCGCACACGGACTCGACCAAATGCTATGGCGACGACCTCGTAACCGATTTGAAGATGTCAAGAACATGTACCTGGTTGGTGGAGGAACCCACCCTGGTTCCGGACTGCCAGTAATTTTTGAGAGTGCTCGAATTAGCAGCAAGCTCGTCCTCGATGACTTGGGCATCAAGCCAGATTGGAATGGCGTTGAAACATGGTTCGAAAATGTTCGACGTTCACCGAACGGACGCAAGGCTCAGCGACGAATGACCACCACAAAGGAAACTGGAACACCAACAAACGCCTGAGGGAACAACGTGCGATTCGTTGCCCTTACGCTCCTTCTGCTTCTGTCTGGTTGTCTCGAATCAACTGCCGAGGATGGGCGGGTATTCACCGTAGAGACACTCGACAGACCAGAAGATGCTGGAGCAATATACTCAATGAAAAACAACCTTACTGAGGGTCCTGTTTTGGTTCTCTTCATCGGTGTTGGGTGCATCGGATGCAAGGAATGGACTGACGACTTACGAGAACATCACACTGAATGGATGGCTCAAGATCCACCACTTCAGATCGTCTCAGTAGAACGATACCTCAATTTCGAAACCAAAGAAGATGTTGCCGAAGAATTTGGTTTTGTCGATAGCAATCACTACACTCCTTGGCCGATTGTTCTCCCAACGGATGATGACTCGATTCAACGAATCGACGATCAGGCCAATCTAAGTCAATCCATTTTCGAATTCTATGGTCTTCCAGGCACACCAGCATTGTTCCTTATCGACCAAAATGGTGTCATCCAATGGGAAAGCGACACCTATTATCCGAATGAGAATTCAATACGTGAAATTGAAGCCGCTTACAACAAGGTGATTTGATGGTTGAAACAATGCTTCTCATCGCCTTTTTCACATCATCAATATGGGTTGGACCCTTCTGGATGCTTATGCTTCTTCAGCCACATGCTGACCGAACAAAGAAATGGATGGAGGGGCCGTGGTTTGTCCTTGGACCGTTGGCCGCCTATCTCATTGTTCTTGCAATGAATTTGGGTGCTCTCAGTGATATGATTGGAGACGGCACACTAACTGGTATTGTATCAGGACTAGCTGATGTTCTTGGTACACACGATGGTGCTGTTCTTGCATGGACGCACTTCGTGATCGGGGACATTATCGTCACTCGGTGGATATGGAAGCGTAGTGTTGAGACAGAAATCAACAAAACGGCTGCACAAGTCGCTATCCTGTTTGGCGTCATGCTCATGCCAGTTGGACTCGCTATCCACTTCATTAACATGCAAATGAACAAGGAACACAACACGCATTCATAACTGTAAAAACTGGGGAAGGGATATGAACAAGGCAGAAACGATTGAACAAGCGTTCCTAGAATGCGAAGAAATTTGCCGTCGTGCATCGTCAACGTTCTTTGCAAGTTTCTCTGCTCTACCCTATCAAAAGAAGCGCGCTGTCCACGCAGTGTATGCCTTGTGCCGTTATCTTGACGACATTGCGGATGGTGATGCACGACCATTTGTTCAAGAGTCGGAGGCCTTGGACAAACTCGTTCAAGAGCGTGATACGCTTCTTCAGAGCATTCATCAAACGAAGATGAACAACACACCTGAAGAACATCGATACCGTTTGATGGCTCTTGTTGATGCAAAAGAGCGCCTTACACGTTTGTTTGAGGGTGATGAAACCGCAACTCAAGGTGAAGCTATTTTCATCGCCATAAGTGAGGTATTCAAGCAATTCCCGGTTCGGCTCACTGACTTTGAAACGATCATTGAAGGAATGGAAGACGACTTGTTTGAAGTTCGTCACAAGACTTGGGATGAAATGCGTGCTTACTGTTACAAAGTCGCATCAGCCGTTGGTCTTGTTCTCATCGAAATCTACGGTTGTGACGATGCTGGTGCCCGCATTCACGCCATCGATATGGGAATTCAGTTGCAAATGATCAACATTCTACGAGATGTATCAGAAGATTATCGAAGCGGTCGAATCTATCTCCCAATCAATGTATTGGGTGATTACAATATCGAAATTTCCGAACTTGGAAATACGGAATTTGGAACCAACCACCGATGGAAGTCCTTTGTACAGGAATACATCGAAATTGTTCGAAGACACCAGGAATCAGCGCAGCATCTCTTTGAATATCTTGATCCAAAATCCCAATTGCAACCGCAACTTATGTGTGAAGCATACGATGCAATCTTCCATGAAATCGTGCGATGCTCTGGTGATGTGTTCAGTAAGCGTCCAAGTTTATCCAAGTGGAGAAAAATTCGTCTTGCTGCCAAACTCTCAATTCGACGTCTTCGAGCCCGATGGTCGTAATCGTTTGACCGTTAAGGCAATGCATTCAAACCCTGATGACCGCTCGACCTATCATGGACGAGGTCTTACCAGTCTCAGTCACTGTTCTTCTTCCTACACGAAATGAAGAGGAAGCACTTGGTGCAACCGTTGATGCAATCCCAAGAGGTTGGTGTGAATCGCTTGAAATCATGATTGTTGATGGCTCATCGACAGACAGAACCAGAGAAATTGCTCTTGAGAAAGACGTTCGCGTCCATCTTGAACCTCGAAAAGGCTACGGTCGAGCCTATCGTACTGGATTTGTCGTCGCTTCAAATGACATCATTGTCACCATGGATGCAGACTGCACGTACCCAGCAGAATTGATTCCGGAATTGGTGAAGCGACTTCTCGATGATGACCTCGACTTCATTACCTGTGATCGACTTAGCATGGCTGAGGATGGTTCTATGTCCGGCCTTCATGGGTTTGGGAACTGGGTTCTTTCATTCAACGCTCGACTCCTCTTCGGTTATGGAGTCAAAGATTCACAATCAGGAATGTGGGTCTTCCGTAAGTCTATTTTTGAAAATCCAAAGATGCGTCCAACCAATGATGGAATGCCACTTTCAGAAGAAATCAAGATTCTTGCTCGTAAACATCTTGGAAAAAAGAAGGCTATCGAAATCTCCGTCCCATATCGAGAGCGCGTTGGAGAAGCTGAAATCCATACCTGGGGCGACGGTTGGAAGAATCTCCGATTCCTCTACGCAAAGCGATTCGGTCTTCATCGAACCAGAACAGAATGGGGTCCACTCGAGGACAATCCTGACAGTTTGAACGGCACATTACCTGAGCAATAATCATACTTGCAACTTCATTGAAGCAAGGCGAGGATCGATGGCAACACGCTGTTGAATGAGCAGCGCTAAAGGCAAGAGAAACCATAGAGCAAACCAGAAGTAAACCATTTCTGCAACGTAAGGGGGCGTTTCTGTACGCATTTCACCATTGATCGAAATGAACGAGTCAGCATCAGGAGTCGAAGGTTGGGGCGGTTCTGCCTCAACAGCGGAACGATTCGCAGGACGAACCATGCCAATATCGTACCCGCTCGCCTCAAACTTCAGTGTGAAGCCATCCAAACCGAACTCGGATGATGCCGAGAAGTCAGCATGAGCAAGGAAAGCATCGTTTTGTTCACTATCTGTAAACTTTCGAGGGTTATCCGTAACTGTAGCGAACCAAGATGCAGGCAGAACGAGAAGAATCAGAACGAGAACGGTGAGAACGCTTGTGAAGGAGCCGAGCGATAGGAAACGTCGAAACACTGTTCGTTTGGTTTCGTTCGATTGTTGCCTCAAATCCAAGCAAATCAAGGCGATGAGAAGAAATGCAAGACCGATACTGATGTGAATCAGTGTGAAAGTCAGCGATTTGATAGTATCAGGAGAAGGTGACGAAAACGCATCGTCCATGTTTTCATCGTATTCTTCGACTTGCTGTTCAGATAAGGTGGCTCGATCATCTCGTTCATCCTGCCAATGGCTCAATCGAAGCGGTCCAAACAATTCAATGCTCAGATCGTCCTTGTCCTTTTGCATGTCAATGGTGATGTTTGCCGAAACACCTTCGAGCGAAAGAGGGCCTTCCTCAACAGTTGCTGAGAGAGTCCCTACGAACCAAGAATCCTCCTCAAGAGCAGCCTTCAACGAGAACAAAATCACGATTTGAAGGACGAGCGTTAAGCTGGCGATGATTCGCCAATGGGCAATGGGTTCGTGACCCGTCCCTTCGCTCATTCTTCGACCTTCGAACGGATTGATACAAACATTCCTGCGAGTGCAATCATTGCTAGAGTCGTTACAGGAGAGAGGAATGGTAGAAGGCTGGATACATCATCTTCGGTAATCTCCTCTTCTGTTTCATCAGTTCCTTCGTTGTTTGGCTCATCAGGCAATGTTGCAGGATCGACACCATCGTTGACCGCATCAACCTCATCTGTGTTGTGTTGTGTAACATCAACAAGGTCGCTCAAATCGGTTTGATCCTCGATGTCTTCAGCTTCTTGGACTGCGTCAATACCTGTGAAGTAGGTCACGGATAGACCTCGCTGCGGAGTTCCGTATGCACTACTCTCAGGGCCAATGAGTGTGTACCATTGTGTACCGCCTGGAGAGGCAACCAATTGGACACCAACGAAGCGGTTGGTTGCATCATCGTACAAGGCGTATGCCATACCGTCTTCGTATGCAACATCGTAATCGTCTTCAAAGTTGGACAATCGGTTTTCGAGGTTTTGCCCAAAGGATTCCATCGTGTTGTCAATCGTTGATTCAGCGAGTGCTTCAGCGATGGTGATAAGTCGGTCACTTGGCTCAATCTCTTGAGAAACCGAATCGCACTCCTGTTGGGTACCAACAACTTCACTGTCGCTGATTCGAGTGACTTCAACATCAACACAGTATTCGCCAAAGCCGTTAATCTCGGCATTTGCACTTTCGTAGGCACTGTATGATCCGTCAGTAATGGCTGTTGAACCAGCGTCGGAAGTGGTTCCTTCATCATCGGTTACAGTCCACGAAATTTCGTAATTCTCATCGTAATCCATACCATAAACTTCGTAGTCAAAGTTCATCTCTGATTCGCTTGCATCGTTCATGTACACATAGATGTCAACGGATTCTTGTTGCTCATAGGTTTCATCTTCACCGTTGGCACAGTCCTCCCATCCATCGTTCACATAGTACGGGGGAATGATTTGACCATCGTCACAGACGAACTCTTCATCAGAATTGTCGCCACAGTCATCGTAACCATCTTCGACATATTCGTAAGGAATTTCGTTGAGGTTCGCACAAACAAAGTAATCCTCGTCTTCGTCTTCTCCAAGTTCATCTGCCCAGTCTCCAAAGATTTCTTCGAAGTTTTCATCGTTGAGAAGGACATCTACAATTCCTGGATAATCGCCACTTCCAACAACAGCGTTTGCCCACATCATTGCCCACATAGCAGGGAAGGCGATTGGCGTCGGAGAAGCATATGCTTGGTGAACCTCAATGGTGCTTCCATCATCAATGGTGATCATTTGTGTTGGCTCATCAAGCAATTCCATTGCACCGGCCATGAAGAAGAGTTCAACTTCACCATCGTACATGTCGGTTACAGTGTCAGAAATCGTGAAGTCGAAATCACCTGCAGGAAGACCGAGTTCTTCGGTTGGGATACCTGTCAATTCAAACAAGACTGAGGTCTCTGTTTCGTAGTGGATGTTGTGTTCGGAGCAATCATCTTCAATTTCGACTCCGTCTGACCATGAATCAACATACGCTCCATCTGAACCGCATTCCCACTGCAATTCTTGACCAGGTTGTAGGTCGTTCATTTCATTGTACAGAGGTGAAGCTTCACCCATACGCACTTCAAGCAATCCGTTGTTGATATCAAACGAGGTGCCCAGCGTCAAATCGATATCGAAAGGTAGTGATTCTCCATCACCAGAAATCTCTCCACTCATTCCTACGCTGTACTCGATCATTGCTTCAATGTCCATTTGCATGTCCATTCCATGAAGACCCATGTCGGAATCGAGGTACTCTGTGTAAATGACATCGGCATTGAACAGTTGCTCAGAATCGTATCCAATCGTGAGGTCAATTCCGCCATAGGAATCACTCCACTCGGAGTGAATAGCGAAATCATCCAAAAGACCGTGTCGTACTGTAAGTTCCGTCACCTTGGTTGAGAAATCAGTTGGTGTTCCGTCGACATCCAACGTGGCCAATGGGCCATCATATTGTTCGAAGACGATGGTGGTTGAACCACTGGTAACGCTTCCGATGAGAAGATCCAATCCTGAATCATCTCCAGCAGCCATGACCTCTGAGAAGACTTCCTGCAAGTCGATTCCAATCATCGACGCAATGTCTGTGTTTAGGTTGGAATAATTGTATTCTATGCCCCAAGCAATCGGTTCTGGTTCATCTGCAGCAACGCTTGTAGGAAGGGTTGTTGCAATCAACAGGCTGGTGAGGACGAGCGCAAGTGCCTTTCTCATGGTTTGCCATGCTCATTAATTCATATATTATCCTATGGCCGAACAAGGCGCTATTGGTTAAACGGCATCCCAGTCTAATTTTTCATCTTCAGATGAGTTTTCATCAGCATCTTGTTCCTCAGACAATCCATCCCCAAAGACGCCCCACGAATCAATGAGTTTCATTTCTTCAGCGGTTGCTCTGCGCCGTTGAAGTGTCATGACTAGTGCTACGATGACTGCGATGGAAACTGCACCGATAAGGACACCAGTCGACATGAAGCCTCCCCCTTCTGCTTCGACAACCTTGAGTGGCATGTAGAGGATATCGACACTTGCTGAATCGCCTTCACCATCGGTCGCAATGACCTTGAAACTTGGTTGTCCAACACCCGAAGGCTGGAAGTCAAGCGATCCAGTCCAAATGCCATCGCCATCATCATCGCTGAGATTGAACGTCCATGTCTGAATGTTGTGAACGATATCGACGCGAACATCGTCGGTCGTACCATCAGCATCGATCATCTGCACAGACACATCAAGCGTGACTCGCTCATCAGAAACGAACTCAGTTTGAGACAGTTCCAAACTGGTTTGAACCAGTTCAGGAAGGCTTGAACGGACTGTGAAATTGATGTGTTGTTCCGAGGAAGCGCCACGAGCGTCTTGTACGTACAACGAAACGTGATGTGAACCAGGGGCGAAGATTTGCGTGAATGTCGATTGTGTGCTCAATACGCTCGTTTGTAGACCCGGTACGTGGAGGCGCCATTCTCTTGTTACGAGGTCATCATCTGCATCAGAAGATGCACCTTCAAAGACGATGGCTGCTCCTGGGTCAAACGATTCGAGGTTCGTAGGCGAAACAATCACAGCTTCGGGATCGCTTGGAACAATGATTAATTCCAACGATTCAACACGTGATTTTCCAGTTGCATCAACCAATTCGATCTGCAAGTCTCTGAGGCCAGCATCCAATTGAATTTCATGAACTGTGCTTGTTGAAACATCGGTCAGGATAGGGATGTACGTTGATGATGCATCATCGTAACTTCGCAAGGTCAGCGTAAATTCATCCTCATCGTAATCAACGCTGTTTCGTGCATCGATGACAATCGAGTCACTTGATGCAAATTGACTACCGTTCACTGGTGAATCGAGGGCAAGAATTGGTGCGGATTCGGCAACTGTGAGTGTTCTTGTTGCCGTTACATTTGGATTGATGCCATCGTTCAACGTGAGTGTAATGTCGTGAACGCCCGCAGAGAGTCGAGTCTCAAACGTGAGCCAATCTTGGTCTTCTGGCGTCAGTCGCCCGTCAAGGCTGCTCGACCAATCGATTTGCAAGAATTCCGAACCGGCTGCAGGTTCGTTTTCTGCACAATGCCACGTTCCATCGGTTGGGAATGTGAAACACGCTGAATCAAAGTCACCGCTCCCATTCGCACTGAACGGAATCAGAATGGAGGAGTCGAGGTCATCGAACAAGGCCAATTCTTCGATGACTGCTCGTGGTTCAGAATTGTCGACTGTAATCAATTGAGAAACGATCGACATTTGGCCACCATGATCCATTCGATCATCGGTGATTCGCAACTCAATTTGGTGAACTCCTCGTGAAAGATACCCACTCCAAGAGATGTTCTCTATGCCTTGACCGACCATGAGCGTACCATCTACATTCGACCACCATTCGAACGAAACGGGGTTGTTTTCTGGGTCTGTCGAACTGCTTCCATTGAAGAAGATCACATCCTCGCTTGCTGTTCCATTGCGTTCAAGTGTGAAGGCTGCAGTTGGCATTTCGTTGTACAGTTTCACTTCAACGGTGTAGGTTGCGTTGTTTCCAACGTCATCCCATGCAAGGACATTCAAGAAGAACGATGCTGGTGGGTCGTCGGTATAATGGTCGAACGTGTAGGTTAATACTTCTGGACAGTCCCATTGATTGCTCCATCCAGGACCTTGTCGATTGTAACCACCAAACGTAATCAGGCAAGCGAAGTCATCGCCTTCTGGATCAAAGGTTCCTGTCGTGTTGATGGAGACTGTGCCCGTTTGAGGCATGATGAGTTCGTTCCATTGTGTTAAACCCGGGTCAAACGATACGTTGAGTTCTGGAGCGAGATTGGTTAACTCGATGGTTCGTGTTTCCGAAATGCAATGTCCAGCATTATCACAAACTTCCAGCGTAAGGTCATGAATACCATCGCTGAGCGTGAAGCCAGAGAGCCCATCGTTGACCGAAAATGGAGCCTTGCTTTGTGCCGATGAGATGACGCCATCCAATGAAGATGTCCACGTCAGCGTCAATGGATCATCGTCCAAATCCCAAGACTCTTGAGCATCAAACAACACTTGTCCTTGAGAGGGGAACACTTCTCCATTCAATGGAGAGGTCCAATTCAGGAACGGAGGTTGATTGTCCAATTCAAGGACGCAATACATCACTTTGTCACCATCGAAACTTATCGTCGTGGTATTGCTCTCACTATCGTATCCGCAATCCACCGTGACATCGTTGATGGCTGAAGCCCCGGCATTCGTCCACCGTTGGCCAATAAAATCGGTTAATTGGACTACCCCAAGGTCGCTTGTAAACTCGGATACAGATGGCTCGAACTGCGTGAAACTCACATTTGCGTAGGCATTTGGTATCCCATTGGAGCGGTTGTTGACGACCCATACTGTGACATCCCAAGCGACATCAACAACAGCGCCCGATGGAATGTTGGCCATTGTCAAGTCCACATTGCTTGGTTGATGCAAATGCAATGAAGATGAAGCATCCAAATCAAGCACGTGGGAGCCACTTGAGTCTGCGAGATTCGAGAAGTTAACGTCTGAATTTTCAATCCAAATTCGCCCCGTACAATCCGTTCCAATCGTATTACCATAACCACCTAAATCGGGGTGATTGACCACTTTGAGGCACTCCGTTCCAACAAATTCAGTGTTGCTCAACGTTGAAGGGAAATTTCCATTGTGATTTGCATCCCAGTAAATTCCACTGTGATTCCCTTGAAGGGACAATCCATCGATGTTTCCAGCCGCTTGTTCAATGTACAAGGCGAATTCTGTCGCTGATTCATGGTCGATGGTTGAATTCATCAGATTGAATCGCCCACCTTGCGTTCCCAAGGTCAAGCCACCGTTGTCAACAAACAATGCTGGAAGTGTTGCTTCAATGTCTGTGATTGAGAGATTCTCAAGCCACAGATCAACGGAATCGATGACGTATACTCCGTGACCCTGCGATGCTTCGACGTGACAATTCGTACAAGCAACATCTCCAGATGTTGTCTCTAAATCATTCGATTTTTGATACGACAAGCCTGCTTGTTCCATCGCAGTCGATCCGAGCGACCCATCGTTGTTGGATGTGAAATTTGAGAGTGTAACGTACCTCGCATCGAAGACATGAGCACCTGAATAGCCATTGTTTGCTGTGCTTAATCCATCGACAACGACCGTTGCAGAATCGATGTGCAAGCCTTGTTCGGAATTGTTGTGGAGATGCCAATCATGACCTTGAAGGGAACCACCGCTTGATGAATGGATTCCTGGACCGGGGGAACCGCTGATTTCGAGACCTTCGAGATGCGCAGCAAAGTACGACGTTTGAATGCTCAAACCAGCAGAATGTGCACCTTGACCGGCTTCACCCGCATTTCGTATCGTCATGTTTCGCAAGGTTGTGCTCGAATCGACAAAGAACAATCGAACACCAACCGAGGATGCATCATCAACAAGCACGTTCTCCAACCAAGCACCCGTTGCATTGATTTCGATTGCCGCAAAGGCGATACCTGGTGAAGTCGCTCCTGACGACCCTGTCCCCCGAACGGTCAAATTGGTGAAATCAGCCGTCTCGTAATTCGTGTAATTGGTGTGGTTGTTCTTGTCCAAATAGACGCCACGATACATGCTGTTGCTCACGTCTACATCGCGAAATACTGCCCGTGTGTAACCCGAATCATCGATGTGACGAACGATGATTCCGGTGTCGCTCTTGTCGATGCTTAGATCTTCAAACAGCGGAACGCTGTCCTCAACCCAAACACCGGCTGCTTCTCCTAGAATGGATCCAGAGACGTTATCCATGACGATGTCCCGATAGATTCCACCCGATGAACCCCAAAGATTCAGTCCACGGAGAAGATGATCGGTAAAGTAGGCACCTTGGACGATTGGGATTGAGCCATCGCCAACCGAGAGGCCAATTCCATAGCGCCAGTCGTTTTGGAACGGAACATTGCGACCTGCTTGTTCAACATGTAAATCGCGTATCACTGGTGCAGAGTTTCCAAACATATCGATTCCAACCCGATCCGGATTGAAGATGGTTACATTGTTCAGAATAGGATTCGAGCCGTACAAGGTCATTCCATAAATGGCATCCTCGATGTGCAAATGATTGACTGTGCTTCCACGACCATAGGATGAGGTGTTGAATTGAATGCCTTCGTGGTCGCTTGTTGTAGAAGAACTTGAAAGAACGACAGGACATGTTGATGTTCCTTGAATGGTAAGACGCCCATCAACATAGATTCGGATTCCAGGGGACATGACCACACTTGTGCATGACGTGATGAGCAACTCATCTTGGACATTCACAACATAATCACTGCTCAAGGTGACCGTCCCTGACCAAGTCGTCGTCGCCCTTCCAGACGTTTCGGATGCATTGCTTCCACCTGCCAATGGTTGAACCATTGGTGAAAGGGACATCATGATGAGGAGCATGAGCAAACCGACCGCAAGGAATGGTTGCTTTCTCTCCATGGAATCCCATCCTAAGCGATAGCATTTGAAGCCACCCGTCGCCTGTGCAAGCAACAATCGAGACCCGAAGCGATAAAACCCGTCTGCTCAAGCATACCCCGTGCCAGAAGCATTCGTCCTCATCAAGACCGAACCATCTCATGAACGAGATGTCTATCTTGCTCTCACTTCGCACAATGCTGTCAAAGAAGTTCATGCTCTCTATGGAGAATTTGATTTGCTCGCTCACGTTAGCAGCGACTCAGCCAAGAGTCTGACATCCCTCCTTATGCAAGACTTCAGAACCATCGAAGGAATTCGAGACACACAGACATTGATTGCAGTCGAATATTAAGGTGATAAAATGGCGATAGGATTTGTTTTGATTACGACCATGCCTGGCCAAGAAGAGCGTGTTCGAACCGCACTTGATGGTATTGAACACGTTACGGATCGATGGATGCTCTTCGGAGAATTCGATATTCTCGCTCGGGTGCAAGCTGATGATGAATTTATTCTCACCCGTTGCATTGTTGAAGAGATTCGTCCACTCGAAGGGATTCAAGATACAAAGACGATGATTGGAGCTGAACTGTAAATCAGATGTTGTGTAAACGCTTCGATAACATTCGTGCTCGGTTAGGGCAACCTACGGAACGGTAGCGCAAGATAGCCTCTTTCAACGCCAAAATTCGTTCATGATCATCAAACCTCGATTTGACCTCCCACCACTTCGCAACAACCCTCCTAGCGGATGGAGCCTCAATGGCTTCGATGGATTGTATGTCAATTTGGGCATGAATGGTCTTCGCCCTTGGAGGTTGAGTTGCAATCAATTGTTCACAAAGAACGAGTAGAAGGGAGGCCTTGTACAATGGTTGTTGCAATTGTGAGGCTATGTGTTCTGCGTTTTTCAGTGCGATTGCGGCTTTCGTTTGCTGCGCTTGAACCGATTTCAATTCTGTTTTTGTTGTAAGATATTGAAGCAACGGATCCGATGTTGAAGCAATACCCTTGAGTTGCTCCAACAAAAAGTTGGCAGCAGAGAAATCTTCTCGCTCAATCGCCAATGCATGGCGCATGATGACAATGGTTGTCAAGATTATTTGCCGGTCGTTTTCATTCTCGGGTAGTTCAATCTTGTTGATGAGATGGTCAATACGATCGTACTCCTCAACTCCAGTGAACGGCGTAATGTCGTCGATGCACCGGGAGAGAACGGAGAGTTGCATGCGTAACTTTTGATCGCCATCTTGCGTCTTTTCAAGCAGTGATTCGATGTCTTCAATCGCCCCCTTTTTCCCTTCAAATTGGGCAATTTGTAATCGAATGTTTCGAAGTTGTTCATCATCGAAATTGTGAATGTATTCCTTCGCAATCTCAACTTCTGCACGATTCAAGGCGTGTTGTGCTGCAAGTTCGATGAGATCGATCTCCTCAGGATTGTTGACCAACGCCTCATCCAGTAACGTTGCGAATGCACCTGAGTAGACGTTCATAAGTTCGTTTGCTCTTGATGAAAGATGATTCGAAATCTCGGTTTCTCCTCGTTGAATACGATGATGCAATTCAAGAAGCGATGCAAGAGCATCATCTCCGTTCATCCAATGTTCGATGGATGTCAAGTGAAGCGTATCGAGTTCAGAATCATCGAGAGAGGATTTGCATACGTTACGAATCAAGTGTTGCATTTCCATTGTCGAATGCTGTGCACCCCAACGCAACAGTGTATGTTCGTCAAGCAAAGGCACGTGGTTTGGATCTGGCATACGTTCTGCAGGAACTGGGAAGGGTAGAACCAAAAACGGTGACATGGCATCAAGAACCTCTGGAGAAGCCTCACCAAGAACAACCTGCTCAACGTATGCACGTACATCGAGATTAGCCTCTGGGAGCGGTGTTGATGCGTCATACAGGAGGATAGCGAGAGGGTGGCCACCTAAAGCCTCGACAATCGATGTTCGCTCATCACCAAGTTCTGGGTCGAGCAATTGGATGGCATCGGATGGGTCAAGTGGACCAAGGTCGATCTCGACTCCATCGATGGAGAATGCATCTCGATCTCTACCGATCAACATGAAGGGAATCTTGTGTCCTTCAAGGGCTCGAAAGAGATTTGAAAATGACGATTGATGTCTTTGTGAAATGGAATGGATGTCATCAAACACCAACACGACCTTCCGTTGTTCAAGATACGTTGCATACCCTTCAACATCGAGGATATTCGGTACGTCGACTTCCATCCGATTCATCGCTTCTTGAACATCGCAATATGCGTCCAATTGAACCCAGTGAACCTCAATGTCCGTTTCGACCAGATGTTGAAGAACGCTACGAGCGAGTGTTGATTTGCCAATTCCGGGCATTCCTCGCAGATGAATTGGCACATTTCGTTCGAGGGCTTCTTCAATCAATTGAAGTTCAGACAATCGTCCATGAAGATGCGTCAACTCAGGAAGTTGACCTTTCAATTTTATCGATGTTGGCGAACGTGGTTCAGGAAGGTCATCAATGCTTGAACGGAGATTGTTTCGCCCCAATTCTGTGATATGAACGACTTTGCGTTTCCTGCGTCCACCACCGATGACGTGGGCTTGTCTAGTATGAATTAGGCCTTGTTCTTCCATTGCTGACATGGGCTGAAACAACGCAGAGCGAACGACACCTATGCCGTCTGCAATTCCTTCGAGAGAGAGGCTACGTGGCACGTCCCATGCTGTCTCAAGCGCGGATGGATAATCATCCAACCAACGCAAAATACGTAACATGGCGGGTGATAACATCGGAACTCCAACCCAACCTTGACAACATTGCATTTGATGTTGTCCTCTGGTTGATTAACGGAAGTGATGCAGGTTTTTTTGACCTATGGACGCAAGGATTCTGCATGGCGGTCGATGCAGCATCCATCGATTTGCCTGCTTCACCTGGCGTCTACCTCTTCAAAACAGTTGAAGGAAGGGTGCTCTATGTCGGTAAAGCGACACGATTGAATGAACGAATTCGCTCGTACTTTGCAACAAATCCCGACCGTCAAATGATACCGGAATTGGTCAAGCGCGCAGATGATGTCGAATGCATAGTGACCACGACACCTCAAGAGGCGTTGATTCTCGAACGTCAACTCATTCGTGAACACAAACCTCGTTTCAATTCTATGTTGAAGGATGACAAATCCTATCCTTATCTCGTTTTGACCAATGAAGCATTCCCTCGGATCATGTACACACGACATCCACCCAAGAAGGCGCATCGCTGGGGTCCTTTTCCAAACGCTGGTGCAGCAAAACAAGTGATGCAATTGTTGAGGCGTCACTTTGGAATTCGTGATTGCAAAGAATTGCTTCCTCAAGGTTGTCTAGCCATGCATATTGGATTGTGCACGGGACCATGTATCGATGGAGAGGGGTATGCTGAACAAGTTCGTGCTGTCAAAAAAATTCTCGATGGTGAAGCAACTGAACTCTTGGAAGAACTTGGTGAAAAGATGGATCGGTGCTCACAAGACATGCAATTCGAACGAGCAGGATATTATCGTGATCTTATTCGATCCATTCGAACAACAATAGGTCAGCATGTTGTTTCGAGTAAATTGTATCGTGATTGTGATGCGATTGGATTTGCTGAACAAGGCGACTTAGCGGCATTGGTTGTTCTTCACGCTGACGAAGGTGTTGTCAAAGGCCAGGAAGTGTGGCCGTTCGTTCATCGAGGTGACATTGGTGAAACGGTAAGTCGTTTCATCAGCGAACATTATGTCCACCGCAGACCGCCGCGTTTGTTGCTCACACCTACGCCATTGCTTGACGGATTGCAACAATGGTTGGACGAGCGACGAGGTTCTGCGGTCGAGGTCCGAACGCCATTGCGGGGCGATATGGTCACGCTACGTACACTTGCTGATCAAAACGCAGAGATTCAAGTCACCCGACTTGCAAACAAATCTAGTGGATCGCTCGAACAACGGGCAGCTGACGAAGCAGCACGATTGCTGAACGTCGAACAGATGAATCACGTCGTCTGTTTCGATATGGCTCAACTGCAAGGGGATGAACGCGTCGGAGCCAGTGTTGTCCTTCGACACGGGCGTCCTGCAAAGAACGAGTACAGAACCTACATCGTCAAAGGTGAGGCAATGGACGATTTGCGCATGATGCGGGAAGTCGTCGAACGTTGGTTGAAACGACAAGAGGAATGGCCAGACGTACTCCTTCTCGATGGAGGTGAAACTCATCTCAATACCATACGTTCAATGTTGGATGAGCATGGTGTTCGAGATCGATTCTTACTGGCAGCTCTCGCCAAACGAGAGGAAACACTGCATCAGGAAGGAAAAGACCCTATTGTTCTCGACCGACGAGGACGAGTCTTTGTTCATGCTCGTGATGAGGCACACCGATTCGTCAATACGTTTCACCGAAAACGACGCAAGAAGAGTCGCCTCGGCGACCCTCTCGAGAATGTTCTTGGACTAGGTGCAAAGAAATTGCAATCCCTCTTGCGCCATTTCGGCGGACGTCAAGGCATCAACAATGCAAGCATTGAGGATTTGAAAACCGTCCCTGGCATTGGCCCATCTCTCGCAGAGCGCATCCACGAATCCTTGCATCGCTAAGGTTCATGAGGGGGGTTCTGCATCGCCTCAAACGGATCGATGCCTTCCTCATATCCACCGACTTGGCGATCGACTAACCCTGCCATTTGAGCAAAGTCAGACTCAGACAACCCCATCTTTTGAGCCTTGTACATTGAATTCTTGGCTTCCTTTGCTGCTCTCTTTTTCTTCTTCTTCTTTCGACGACGTCGTATCAAGAGAATGAGGAGAATGATAACGACGGCAGGATATGCCCAGAACTGTCCGAGAAGGTACATCCATGTGATTTGCAAACGTAGAGTCACTTCGTCATCAAGACCATCTGGAGGAATCGTGTAGGTAATCACTTGACGACCATCATCATCCTCAGTGATGATCATGTTGCCTTGCGCCGAAGTTCCTTCTTTGACGATGATGCCCTTTGGAAGCGTGAAACTCACCGGACCTGTGAGATCGAATTCGGTATCGGCATGGATGGTTGTATCCCATGAACCTGTTTGGAAGGTGAGAGCTTCTTGTTCGAGTGGAGGGAAGGTAATACCTTCCGATGAAACAATACTTGCGGTCATCATGGAAGAGATCTCATCAACCATCATGACCATCGGTTGAAGCAATGGTGATCGGAAGGCACCATTGATGTCTTCAGTCAGGAGTGAGAGCGTAATCAGGTCTGGATTTCCACTCAACAAATCACCCCAAGGACTTGAGACTGCTAATGTGAATCGAACCTTTGGAATCTTGAGGCTCACGCTCAAGCCAACCTCATCGGAGACAACTGGACCTGGCGTACCTAGGCCTGCCAAACTTGTCTCGATTTGGAAATTGCTAATATCGACAGCGGAAAACTGAGGATTTTGATCAAGATTTTCCAATTCCTCCGATGCAAGATGGATTTCGTTGGTGAGAATTTCTCCAACGTCTGTACCAAACTCCATCAAACCATCCGATGTAAGATTGAAAACAAGTTGGCGTGATTCTGGACAATCCGCAAACTCGGTGTCCGGTTCAAGACACCGTTTGATTTCGATTGGATTATTAGTACGACTCATAATGTCTCCAACAAGTCGAATCAAGTCACTTGGAATCACTTCCATTCGAACCGTGGTATCATCGCTCAAATCGTAATATCCCTGTGGGACAGCGATTCGGTGAACTACAGCACTGGCTTCGAGGCCAAACTCAACCGAAACAGATTTTGTCCATTCGTTGATATCAAAGGTGTCGAAGTCAATAGAGAGCGATGTGGATACACACGTCTTTTGTGTTTGCAAACAAATGGCTTGACCGTCTTCATTGAGGATGGGATGATTGTAGGCCCAAGGAGAAGGTCCTGCAATGGAGATTTCGTTTCTGTTTTCGCCAAATTCAGAGTGTTCAAGGATGATATGATCGTCACCACCAATGGTCTCAATCCAACTTGGTAGAATCAATTCTAGTGTTATCTTTGATTGTGGGAGATCTGATGGAATCATGCTCTCAAGGAAAGCGGTGTCCAAGACGGTTTCAAGTGAGAGACCAGCATCCATCAATCGTCGAAGATCTTCATTCGTTATCTCATCAAAATAATCGCTGATAGAGTATGTTTCGTCGTCTAATTCAAATTCCGAATCAGGAAGATTTTCCTGAATAAGATCGAGGAGTCCAAGTTCGAAGGAATTGCTCGTCGAGCGCAAATAGATTGGATGATTATAACCCATCGCACTCGAACCTTCAATACAATACGAAATCGTATTTGGTGGCGTTACGGCCTCTGAACATCCAACAGAATGGCTATAGTTCAATCCTCCAGCAGGCCCGTCGATCCCATCCGCAACGGAATCACTTACCCAACTCAATTGACCCATTTGAATATCGGGGCCTCCTGGAATCGAATCCGAAAAAGCATCACCAATCGATTCAACTGGGAATTGATCCGTAAAGTCATCAAGTGGTGCAATCCCGTTTTCATAAGCCAAGCGAATTCCATCTGAGGTAATTTGTGGAATCGTTGCGAGATTTGACAATTCGACCAAAGAGATGCCCCAATTGTCCATGGTTGTTGTATCGAGATAATTGATTCCCGCAATGAAGTCAATTTGGACAGCTTGTTCATCAAACAGGTCTACCTTCAAATGGAGTGATACAGCCTCTTCGTTCGGATCCAATTCAACAATGGACGTTGTTGAAGTGTTTCGATAGCCCATCGTCAAACTCACGGTTTGGTCGGCACGAGCTGCGCCAACGCCTGCATTCAGATTGTCGACAGTCCATTGTCCTACACATGCTGCAGGCAAGCAGTTGGTCGGTTGAATCGAGCCGTTGCTGTCAACACCAACCACTGCAGCGTAATCAGGAGGGTTGATGGAGAAGGTTGAGGCATGGCCAGGTTCTGCGAAGACATTGAATTGTGTAGTCAATTCCGAACCCATGATCAGGAGACCTTGATAGGCTCGTTCAAGATCAAGATTAGAATTTTCGAGGAGATTGAATGTGCTTGTGGACAATTCAATCTCAGCGATGGTGGAGAAACAAATCGGAGGATCAAACACGTTGTTCTCCGTAACACCTGAACCTGAATCATACACGGAATCTTGAGTTGCATCCGTTGTACAAACTTCGGTGGAAGTTCCTTCAGTGTAAATTCCATCGTATTGCGTGTTGATGGCAGTAACGGTTCCAAAACCACTAGAGAGGAGTTCATCGATCGTATTCTCGACCTCAACCAGCATCTTGTCGCCAACGCTTCCTGAACCATCGTCATATGCGAAGTACGTGCGAATCATGTCTGCAGGAATGCCGTCATCTGCATCCAATCCATCAGCAGCAAGTGCAGATTGGGTCGTAGAATCATCAAGCCCAACCTTACTACGGTCGAATTCACGAACCGCCCAACTTAGTGTCATGTGAATGGTCGATGTATCTTGCAAATCAAAATCATACGTTCCTCGAATCCAATCTTGTTGGAACGGAGTCCCGTCATCACTCGAATCATAATCATCACAATCACTGAATCCAGGAACGCCATCACATGTTGACATTCCGTCTGCGGAAGCAAGCGGTGCAAGGATTGGTGTTGCAAAAAACAATGTGAAACATAGTGTCAGAAATCGATTTTTCCATACTGCACGTTCTTCCATGGTGCTCATTCAGACCGAAGACCTTCAAAGGACTTCCCCCTAGGTAGGCTGTTGGCGTCCTCATGGCAATGAAACTCTGTCTGCTTGTTCCGCTCAATGTTGGAGAAGATGTTCGGCGAGTCTTGATCGAACAAGATGTTCTTGACCGCGCTTACATTCCAAAACGCATCGAGAACGAATTGGCACTGCCTCTTGTGGAAAGCGTCGAGATTGACGACATCGAATTTGAACATCGGTTTGAGCGATTCGAGGTCGAGCAAGCACCACCCTCCATTGACCCCCATAGCCGATTGCAAAATGCACTTCTTCCGATGTTGGATTCAAATGAAAGATTGATTCAAACCATTCCCAAAAAATGGGAGCGACTTGATGATCTCATTTTATTCCAAAAGGATGCATTTCTTGGTGACGAATGGACATCGGTTGTAGAAGAACAAGAAGATTTCTTCCACAATGTTGCGAAAGCCCTCAATGCGAATCGAATCGGTCGACAGCAACCGATTGCTGCTGATCAAATGCGTACCGCTCAAGTTGAGTTGCTGTATGGCAAGAGCGGTTGGGTCGAAGTCAAGGACAATGGACTCGTCTACGGTTTTGATGCTACCAAGGTAATGTATTCGTCTGGTAATGTGACAGAGCGCCACCGCATGGCTTCAACGCCTGCAGAAGGTGAAGTCGTCATCGACGCTTACGCAGGAATTGGCTATTACACAATGCAACTCCTTGTTCATGCGAAGGTGAAGCATGTTCACGCTTGTGAAATTAATCCAAACAGCATTCATGCACTTGAATGGACGGCGAAACACAACCAGGTTCAATCACGATTAACGATACATCCTCAAGACAATCAAATCACATTAAAGGAATTTGAAGGGACTGTTGATCGTGTTCTTCTTGGTTATTTACCAAGTTCTGAAGCGGCCTGGGAACCTGCAACTCGAGCCCTGAAAGCAACAGGAGGTACACTCCACATCCACATGAATGTCGAGGAAGAACGAATCGAATCGTGGTGTGAAGAAACAATGCAGAAATGTGTGCAATATGCAAAAGATGCAGGACGAAACTGGGAGGTTGTATCTCATCACCTTGAGAAAGTCAAGTGGTACGCACCTCGAATTCGTCACGTGGTCTTGGACGTCTCATTTTCTTCAATGAGTTCTGCATCGTAAACAGGAGCATCCTGTTTAGCGTTGTTTTGTACTACGACATAGGCAATGCCGAGTGCTAAAACCACAAAGAGACCAGCGAAAACGATGGTTGTTCCCATCCAAAATTCGGTTTCTTCACCAGAACTCATACCAGAGAGTTTGCCTTCAGGATCTGCAACGCCAATCATTGTAATGCTGTTGATTTTGACTTCATAGACGGGTCGTCCTGCTGATGAGAATGGATTATCCAAATCTGTACCTGTCGGATCATCCGATGTTGGAACTTCGGCAATTGCACGGACATGGCTCATCCCATCACGGACAATTCCGAACGTTGCATATCCTCCATCATCACGATTTTCAGGGTCGAGTCCATGCGCTTCCGTTTCAGCAATGTACCATTGTGAGTCTGCTGAGTCCTCTTCGGTTCCTCGAGCCATGCCAAGAGCACCATCGACGTGACTCAAGTTCTCATTGTGCTCAAGTGGAATGGTCTCTCCAGTACCCCCGCTACCACATTGCAAACTTGTTGATGGATAACCAGGAAACGAGGACTTGCACTCAGGATCACCAGATTGTGTGACAAAGTCATTGATCACTCGATGGAAGAAGATTCCATCATAAAGATCGTCTTCGATGTGTTCAATCATGTTCTCTACTGTAATTGGAGCCCACTGCGGAAACATCTCGATCACGATTGTTCCAGAAACTCGATCTTGGAAATGCCCTGGTGAATACGTGACATCGATAGCGAAAACAGGGTCACCAAAGTAGGAATATTGCATCGGTGTGTCTTCAACAACGGGACCATCCGTCCATGTTGAGGGGTCAATTCCATTGCTTTCCCAAGTAGGTTCTTCTTCACCCGATACCGAGAATGGGAGGAGCAAGAAGATGACCAGACAAGACAAGAAAATCCGTTGTCTAGATGCCTTGCCCATGAGCGAACGATGGTATGCCTGTTCATCAATCATTTGACGAGGGGCGTTGGTCATCGAGACACGTTTGGAGAATCGATTTGAATTGATTCAGTTGATCTTTCACGTCGTGATGATGGTTGCCAACAAAGAAGCCCTGATTGTGAATACGATTCGCTGCTGGTAGGTCTCCATGAATGGAGTGGTCAATGTGTTGAATCACCGGATTCAGTGTAAAGTTTCCAGCAACAATTGGACGCGTTTCAACACCAGCCTCCCGCAGTGCATCAAGAACCGGCCCTCGGTCGCACCAATCTGGTAATACGATTGAAAAACCGAACCAAGACGATTCGCCAACTTCCTTCTGAATCAGAATTTCTGGAAGTTCACTCATGACCTCTTGGAAAATGGCTGCGTTGGCACGTCGGCCTTCGATGATTGCGTTGACCTTTCGAAGTTGGGCTTGCCCAATAGCGCCCGACATTTCCAATGGCCGAAGATTGTAGCCAGGGAGAACGAAACGGAAGGATTCCATAAATGGGTCATCGGATTTTTCGACGACATGATTCTCCTTTGGCAAATTACGTGTCCAACCGTGGGCACGTAGTGACAACATGACGTGGTACAATTCTTCATTGTCGGTAACCGTAACTCCACCTTCCATTGTGGAAATGTGATGGCTGAAGAAGGAACTGAATGTGCCTGCAAGTCCAAACGTTCCTGCTTGTTTTCCATCAATGGTTGCTCCAAGCGATTCGCAGTTGTCCTCGATGACGTAGAGGTTGTGCTTTTCGGCAAGTGCCAACAATCGCGGATAATCAACTGAGTTGCCGAGAAGGTTAACGCAGAATATCATCTTTGTTTTCTCTGTGATGGCATCTTCAATCGCATCGATATCGATGTTCAGTGTTTCTTCATCAATGTCAACAAAGCGCATCGACAATCCGTATTGATGGACCGGAAAATACGTGGTCGACCATGAAACAGCTGGGACGAGAACCTCGTCCCCGGGGTTGAGATCAATCCCTTTGGCGTAAATCATTCCTGCAACTGCAAGCAGATTCGCAGATGATCCAGAGTTCGACATTAGGGCGTATTTTGCACCAAAGAATTCAGCGAACTGCTTCTCAAAGGCCTCAACTTCAGGACCCATGCTGAAGCGATCGCTGTCAATCACGCGCTGAATCGCAGCATATTCATCCTCGTCCCAGGTACTCGTTGCAAGTGGTAAACTCAATCCAATGCCCCCCTCAGATAATCATAGGTGATGGCTAATGCTTCTTTAAATGGCGTTTTTGGTGACCAACCCAATTGTTGCTGATACTGGAGATCGAGATAGCGGCGTAATCGACCGACTGGTTTGTCGAAATCATGCTTGAGTTCACCTGTATAACCGGTAATCTTCGCCATATGCTCATGCATTTCATTGATGCTGACTTCAACTCCGGAACCAACGTTCATTACTTCTGGTAAGGATTCAAAGTTGTCCAGTGCAAAACAAATGAAGTCCGCCAAATCAGGAGCATAAAGGAATTCACGTTTCGCTGAGCCATCCCCCCAGATGACGATTGGCGAATTGTTCTGTTCTTTGGCTTGATGCATTCGATGCAAGATTGCAGGCAACATATGACCCGTTTCGAGTGAAAAGTTATCGTAGGGGCCAAACAAATTGCAAGGAAGAACGGTCTTGTAGGAAACATTGTGTTGTTCATTTGCCATCGCACATGCTCGATAAACGACGTACTTCGAAAGCGCATAGCCTTCGATTGGACCTTCGAATGCACCTTGTCCGAGTGAAGACTCGGAAAGAGGTTGAGGCGCTTCGCTTGGGTAGACCGTTGCACTACCGACATTGAGCAATGTTGTGATACCACTTTCCAAACAGGAGCGAATGAGATTCATACCCATCGAAACGTTTGCATCAAAGGAGTGGTGTTTCGAGGCTCTGCTGGAGGCAATTCCAGCAACATAGGCTGCACAATGAACAACTGCATCGATCGTCGTGGATTGTATGTATGCTTGAGTGGCATCCGCATCGGTCAAATCAACATCCTCACGAGATGGAGCAAGGACACGATGACCCTTCTCCTCGAGCATTGGAACGAGATGTTGCCCCAACATCCCAGAAGCCCCAGTAACGAGAACAGTGGCCATATGTCACGCCACAACCTCGGCCTTAAATAGGAATGTCCATAGGGAATTTTATCCACTTTGTTGGGTTCTCTATGGTCGGTGAAGCGCGTTGAAACTTCTTCTCTGTACCATTTCTCGTAACAACGCAAAACGATTGAAGTCATGGTACAATCAACTCGACGGTTTGCTCAATTTGCTGATGAAGGAGCATGAAGTTGAGATTTCAGTCTATGAGAACGATTCAACGGATGGTACCAAAAAACTGCTCAAACAGTACACGGATCGGCTCTCAACACGATGCATGACAACGTTTACCTCCACGGACTTGGGAACAGAACACTTGGTAGGCCAAGAAGGAGCGCGTGTCAAAAACATCGCGAACGCCCGGAATGCCTGTCTCGAACAAGCCTCATCAATCGAAGCGTTCGATAAGGTCGTTTTCATCGAAACCGATGTCTTGTACAGACCGAATGATGCTTTGAAAATCATCCATCACGATGGAGACATTGTATCTGGATACACAACGAATGCGATGGGTCAATTTTACGATGCTTGGGCGACACGAAAAACGTCGGATGAGACATGGTGGAACCATGGGATTCCGTCAGAGAAAATTGAGGTCTGGTCAACATTTAACGGAATTTGCGTGTATGTTGGAAAAGCATTCCATGAAGGTGCTCGATTTGCTGGAATCAATCCCCGAACCAATGAAATTGATTGCGATACAACCGTTATCTGCGAAGTATTTCGGAACATGAATTACGAAGATATCGTCATGCTTCCAATCAATATTCGGCATCCTCCGAACTCGATGAAAGAACGGTTGTATTATCTCAAACAGCGCTTGCTACGGAGAGGATGAAATGAAAACCGCAATCTTCACTGCAAGTTTCAATCGTCCAGATTTAATGGAGGAGTTGCTCAATGGACTTGCCAAGAACATCGAGGATCTCAATGGGATTGACATTTACCACTACATCGACGGTGGATCCCGTTCGAAGCAGGAGGAGATCAAGAATATCATCGACAAATCCGGCGTTCCTTACACATCAATCGTTCAACGTGAAGAAAATTTTGGGGTAGGGCGAAACCTCATCGGCGCACGCAGAGATCTGTTCGACGTTCATGGGTATGAACGTGTGATTCTCATCGAGGATGACTTAATTCCAGGGCCAAATTTTGTTAAAACCACGCTTGCAGTTGCTGATTGGGCACGAAATTACGACGATATCGGTATGGTTCAAGTTTGGAATTTACCAGATCGCCCCGTCTCTGAAAGCGACCTCGACGTCGTCGTTCCAACGCATGAGCACTTCTACACATACTGCATTGATGTTGAAGTATGGGACGAAATCAAAGACACACTCTATGAATACGAACGCCTCTACTTGGATGGCGTTGCGTATGGAGACAAGGATTGGAGAGCTATTCGGAGGCGCTTCATGAAGCCTCGATACACGAAGGTTCGGAAGCTACGTCAAGGCAGGACATTTCTGGATGGAGAGTATCCGCATCCTCCGCCGTTTGGTTCGCGATTGAAGCGAACTGTCCCTACGGGTCAGGATGCAATTACAGCCCTTGCGTTATGGGAGAAAGGCCTCATTCGAGTGGCAACACTCGCACCACGTGCAGTCATGAAAGGTGTGGATGGTGTGCACAGTACGGCGAAAATCTTTGATCAACTCGGACTCAACGCTCAAGCGGATTATGAATGGCATCAAGCAATTCCAACCACGTTTAGGCTACCATAGAATCGCCATCCTCTTCTATGTCCAGCGTTTGGACGTGACATGGCTGAGGACATCCTCGAAGCGGAAATCTTCGATTCGTCAACAGACCGTAACAAAACACAGTTGAACATCTCGCTCTCAGTAACAATCGCTGTTTGCATTGTGTTCTTGTTTCTTTCAATGTCGTTTGGTGAAGCCCTCTCTGATGAGAATGAAGTGGAACGTACCTACGATTGGTGGGATGTTCCTTTGCATGAACGCTACGAAATGGATCTTCCAATGGATACGATGCGGGCTCAACTGCCAGAAAATGGAACCTATGACGTTCTACCCTTCACGGAACACTTCATCACCGTTGATCTGCCAGCATCCGAACAAGATATCGGCTATCCAGACGAGGCAAAGATGCACGTCGCATTGTGGTTACCTGATGTCGAAGAAGGAACCAAGATTCCCGTGATTATGACCATCCATCCGTACTACGACTTTGGTGGAGAAGGTATGCCAGGCGTTGGTGCAGATTCGAATCCAAACACCATCCCAGATGGAGGTGTAGGTCAGTGGGTTTACGAGACGTTCGTCCCGCATGGGTACGCCCTTGCACAAGCAAGTACATTCGGCACTGGAAAATCAACGCACTGTCAAGATGTCAAAGGTCTTGGAGAACAGGTCGGTATTCAAGCGGTTGTCGATTGGCTTGGGCAACAAAACTGGTCGAATGGAAACGTTGGATTGATGGGCAAATCCTACGCAGGAACGACCAATTGGGAGGCTGCTCAACAACCGAGTGAACATCTCAAGACCATCGTTCCAATTTCAGGTTCCATCGGTGTGCAAGAAATGTTCTATAGGAATGGTTCGTCTGAAGCCCGAGCCATGGGGTACGATGCTGCTTACCAAGCTGCAACTGCAGATTTGACGACAGATGATATGCGAGTTTGTTCTGATGATCTCATCGGCCCATTGAATCCATGGTCGACATATGCATTTGCTGAATTTGGTGGAGCAGAGTGGAACGATTATTGGGACGAACGTCGACATTTACCTGATGTTCTCGAAAATTACCGTGGAAGCGTGTACCTTGTATGGGGACTACAGGATTGGAACGTCGACCCATACCATGCTTTCCCAACCTATCAATTGATGCGCGATGCTGGTATCAATGCTCGAGCAATCGCAGGCCAATGGGCACACAACTATCCTGACCAGCCAGATCGACACAGTGAACTTGGGAGTGGCTATGGAGGAGAAGCGTATCCAAACATGAGCCGAATGGATTGGGCTGTTGAATTGTATGGATGGTTCCAATACTATCTCAAAGGCATTGGAGACGAACCAGAACCGATGGTGCAAATCCAAACCCATGATGGTCAATGGCATGTCGAAGAGACGTGGCCTCCTGAAGACATGACATGGCAAATGGAAAGGATTGGAACCGAATGGAGTGGCGATGGTGTTGTCTCAGGCTTAGGAAGTTCTGTCACATTAACAAGCCAAGTCTATGAAAATGGCTTGCATATCTCTGGATTACCGACGTTGCACATCGATGTGTCAACGCAAGCATGCAACGGAGGTCAACTCTTTGCAACATTGTACGATGATACACGCAATCTCCGGCTCGGTCATGCAACAATGGATTTGCGTTACAGAGATGGCGGATACGATGCAAATCCAGTTGCACCGTTCTCATCGTACACCATGCTCATGGAATTCAACCCTCTCGATGTCATCGTTCCTGCTGGACATACACTACGTATCGAATTGACTGAAACAGGGGAGGATTATCTTCCTGGCCCATGCGCAACCAATCCATTGGGTGGACTCTCCATCGATGGGGGAACAATTGGTCTGCCACTCATCGAACGACCTGTAGGTCATGAAGCATGGTTCCTTGCACCACCTTGGTGGAATCAACAATCGATTCCGTCGTGATCAGTCTTCATCTTCTTCCCAAGGCAACCAATCAGGTTCACCTTCAGGACGATACCACCAATAGCCGTCATCGTCTTGGAACCATTCCGTTCCATCTTCATCGATAGAGTAGTTCTCGTCGTCATCAAACGACTCTCCCTCTTCTTCTGCGGTAGGATCAACAAGTCCAGATTCTTGTGAAATCATCGCCTTAACGTTTTGAAGTTCATCTTCCTCGTCTGCAAATACTCGATTCTCAGTTCGAATCGTTGCATGATGGTCGCCGGCTTGGATTGCTTCATCTGAATCTGCGTAGAAATCTTCAGTCATTCGAGCCTTGAATTCATCGAATTCATCACGGCCAAAACTTCCAGTGAATTCTTTTCCTGAAGCGGTCATCAATTCATCCAGGTTCTTGCGCTTGCCAAGTTTCAAGTCTGGTGCATCTGGGGCATCGTTGGCGTAAAAAGCGTCCTCTTCTGCGAATTTTGGAAACGAACGACCCTTTGGATCGACTTCCTCAATGGCCTCAATGACGAGGTCATGCTCATCTTCATCGATCTCTTCTTCTTCGTATGCCGTTCCAACAACATCGACGAGTTTTTTGAGTGCTTTTCCGAGTTTTCGCTCGTCATCAGCGTGTTCATTGGCGAGTTTTTCTACTTGCTTGAGAAGACGTTCATATGGTGTTCCCGTGAGCGCCCCGAGGAAACGACCAAACCCCCCTCGTTTCTTCGCCATGAGGTGTGCATACGCTCCAGTGTTTTCAAGGATTCTCCTACAAGCGTCCCTTGATGAAGGATGATGCAGTGGGACTACCGTGGTCGAAACGTGGTTGATTGATGCGATGCGTTCCTACAACGCTGAGTCGTACTCGATGAGGCATGCCTATGCAGCACAATTGCACCTTCCTGGGCCAATTTTTCGTGAGCTCGTCGTTTGGGCATTGCAGTCTCTTCCGGATGAAATTCTAGTTGGCCTTGATGTTGATGCTGAACGAAAACACATTGAGGAAGTCGAGATTGCGTTTGAAGGTCAAGAGCACGTCTCAAACCTCTTTGGCGGCCAAGGATATGTCATCAAGGAAGCGCATGTCGTTAATCGTGGCGATTCCTATTCCGTTCATCACCTTCCAGAAGAATGGACGGACGATCTGTTCTCAGGTCAGCGGGGATCACGTGCAGGGCGATTCACGCATTGGCTGCACACTCACCCGAACGCACCAGCCATCCCGAGTGGAGCAGATACAGATGCAGCGCAAGAAACAACAGGTGTCGACATGATTCTCGGTTTGCGCTTTTCTCCCGAAGGTCCACTCCCGTGGTTTGATGATGTTGATGGAACACGTCGAAGCCTTGGAACTGAACATGCGGTGGAAACCAAACGGTCTTGGTTTTCTCGAAAGGAATTACCAGTCCTTGGTGTAGCACCAACAGGACATTCCATCCATGACATCCAGTTGATCGCTTTCCACAAAACTGGATTGGGTGTCAATGTTCTTCTCATTGACGAAAGCGGCTATCCATACGGATGGGATGACTTGATTCAACCTACGAGTTGAACGTAGATTCGCTCCAATCGTTCAGGGTTCACGCCCATGTCACCAACGCCGAGACGTGATTGAGAGTGAAGTTCAATTTCCACAGTATCTTCATCGATTTGCTCAATGGAAACCAAGACGTCGTCTGGGAAGAGCCAAAACGGTGTCTTTTCAACAAAGTGGACATAGTACACCGATTCTGAGGCATCCTCAACAAGAATTTCGCAATCGTATTCTGCGATATAATCGTTTAATTCAGAGCGAATTTCATCCATGGAACGGTCGATGATTGTTGAACTTGCATCCATACGATAGTTTGCATTTCCGCCAAGATGAGCGCAGTTCGCACTCCCTTCCGGGCAGACTTCCATGGATGATATGGATTCGTCTTGAGCGCCGACAAAAATCCATCCTTGAACAAGAAGCCAAGGGGATGCAAGAAGCAGGAACAACAACACAGCCTTGCTCAACGTCGGATGCATGGAATTCCCCGTTTATGGTGAGCCATCACTCTGCCATCCTCTTAATGCGTAGTATTTCTCCATGCATGCTTTCTCATCATCATCATCAACGAACGAGACCATGCCTGCTGCGACTCCAGCAGGAATAGGTTCCTTTCGCAAACGCCATGAAAGCAGATCCGCATCCATCGGTTTCACGCCAGTTCGGTTCCAATGTTCAACATTCCATTTCCGAGCCAGATTCCATTGATTACTCGCCCGATGCATCAAATCGTCCCAACCAGCATTGTCACCAGTAATGGCATTCCAGGCATCAAGCATCACATCATCAGGAGTCGCGCCTTTTGCAAAAGCACAGAGAATCATCGAGTCGCGAATTACAATGCTGTTCTGGCTTTCAATCAACTCTTCCATCAAATCGACTGCGGATGCATTTGGTAATCCTGTGGGTTCTTTGTAACCAGCGCGCATGTGCGATGCGCCAACATTCGCCGTCATGTAGGCCATCGCATTACCTCGTTTTCCGCGAGGATCCCAAGCAGGAAGATCGAGCCCTTTGCAGTGCGCCGTCAATCGTGTGGCAGGGTGTCCAGTTTTTTGCTCAACAACTTCGGAGAAAGCGACTGCTCCTGATGCGAGAACGGAAAACAAATCATCAGTTCCAGGTTGAGCATTGGCAAGCATTGCAAGCGCAAGAGGGGGCAACTCAGGTATTCCAAATTGCCACGGAACAACATCGCCTTGCTTGTATCGACCAAAATCAAACGGGGCATGAAAATGGTCTGGCCAATCTTCTGGAAGCCAACCATGCTCAACCAATTCACAAACAATGGATAAGGCAGCACCACCCGAGATTGTATCGATTCCGAGACGATTGCATGCATCGTTTCCATCCATAACATCGAGTGAACTGGTTAGACCTAAGTTTGACCCAAGCATGGCGAGCGTCTCGTATTCTGGACGGTCAACGCGATTCATGTGTACGGGGCGCTTGCGGATTTTCTCGCCATCAATGGTTGGTCGATCTGCGGCCTCACAGGCGATTGGACATGGTGCGCAACAAGCGGATTGCTTTGCATCTGACAAGGATTCATGCCAATGTTCACCAGACAATTCATGAGCATCGAGTTTGGTGGTGATGGTTACTTGATTGCCTTCTGAAGACACGACTCCGCCTTGACCGCCACGAACCTTCAACTCGGAAAATTCAGGAATCATGGCATTGGTCGAACTGTAATTTGCAGTCGGCATACGTCCATTTTCTGAAGCATAAAGTGGGCCACGGCTTGTTCCAAATGCATAGAATGGATCTCCTGAACGGCGCCGCAATCCCATTTCTTGCCGTTGAATCTTCACTGCAGATTTGAGACTTGCTTCACTTGTAAATCGAACGTTTTCTTTCGTCGTGGATTTGACGGTTACCGCCTTGAGACTCTTGAATCCAAAAGCTGCACCCGTTCCACCTCGACCAGCCGCTCTGCGTCCAGCAGTGAGTGGACTTGCAATGCGAACTCCACTCTCGCCTGCAGGACCGATGGAGAGGCATTCGCCTTTCCCATCAAGTGCTTGCTCAACTTGCCACGTTGTCATACCGCCCAATTCAGTGGCCTCGTGTAATTCAGCATGGCCGTCCACAATCTCAAGTCGACAGAGATGTTCTGAGGCGCCTGTGATGAACAGTCCATCCCAACCCGCTTGACGAAGGATATGACCGATGTTTCCACCAATGTAGGTATCAATGTACAAATCGGTCAATGGAGAACGTGTTACAACGACAGCTCGACCAGATGAGCCGACCGTGCTCGCTTGATATGGACCTGTCATGAACAAGAGTGGATTTGTTGGATGACGGGCAACATCAACTCGTTCGAGAACCGGATGCTTCAGTTGCATCGCTGCCTCGTAATCAGTGGTATCCCATTCAACCAGCAAACGAGTTGCAAGCCCTTTCCCACCCATCGATTCAATCAACCAATCGTGTGGTATCTCCTTCGCTTCCGTCGTTCCCTTCGTCAAGTCAACCCAAAGGACTCGCCCAGGAAAACCATCGAAGCGCCAATCGAGAAGCATGATATCATCCCATGGTACGTTTCCATTCACCATTATGCATCTCGTACATCATCGGAGCGCCTGTTGGCACTTCCAATCCAAGGACTTCTTCCTTACTCAATCGTTCAAGATGCATGATGATACTTCGAAGTGAGTTTCCGTGCGCTGCGACAAAGAGATTCTTTCCTTGTTCATAGGCCGGTAAGAGAACGGATTCCAAGTATGGAATTGTTCGAGCAGCCGTCAGTTCGAGGCTTTCTCCCTTTGGAGGAGGAATGTCGTAAGAGCGACGCCAAATCTTGACCTGTTCATCTCCAAACTTATCACGTGTTGCTTGTTTGTTCATGCCTTGGAGATCACCATACATACGCTCATTCAACTGCCATGAAACGAAGACTGGGAGAATGTTCGAAGCATCCGCATCTTCGTGCATTTGCGACCATTCAACCATTTTTTGCTGATTTCCACTCATCGCTTCGCCAGAATCATTGTACTGTAGAACGGGCGTTTTGCCACCATTGTGTTGACTCAATGCAAGCATCGCCGTCATTTGTGCACGAATTAACGTTGAAGTATGGACTTCATCGATCTGAACATCAGCCAGTTTCTGTCCACCAGCAATGGCCTCATCGATACCGACCTGCGTCAACGGAACATCAACCCAACCCGTAAACAGGTTCGCAGCATTCCACATCGATTGACCGTGTCGCATCAAGATGAGTGAGGCCATGGTCATCCCACAGGTCGGTGGTGCATCAAGGCTACGACACGTTGAGAACATCTTTATGTCAATGACCAATCGTTGTTAACATGAAATTCTCAATCGACCAATGGGATGAGATTTGTGCAGAATTCCATAGGATGTTCCATGACCTTGGAAACGTGGAATCAACCGAAGCTATGATTCGATTCTCATCCACAAAAACTTTTGTTTCTACTGGGATCGGACTCTCAAGGGATGGAACAATGGCTGCGAGTATGCCACTGCATAATCTCAATTCCAAATTTGATGAAGTCGTTTTTGACACATCACTCGAAGAGATCACGCTTCTGGGCAATGGCTTCTATTACATCTACAGAATACCTGATGAATTGTTGACGCAAAGGTCAAACTGATTCTAGTACACGAGTTGAATATCGGATATTGCACTCAATTCGATGACGCCAGAAGGTCCACTCCATGTCATCCAATCGGCGTAACCCTCGAGAACGTATTGATGGAGGGTAGACATCTTCACGCCTTTTGGATTGTAGTGGAGCGTAAATACAGTTGTTCAGTGACAACAAATCTCGACTATAGTCTCTATACAATAACGAAGAAAGTTGGGGTTGGGAATGATGCAGGCCAAATCAATGCAGCGTGCAAGAGAGGAGTTGTGGCGGGAAGACGAACCGATTTACAACCGAACATGGGACGAAATTGAGACGCTGTTGTTCTCTGCAATCAACGAGATGAATGCTCAGCGAGCGAAATTCCAACTTCGAAAAAATACAGATCCAAAAGAGGCAACATCTCGTGCCCTCATGAAGGATCAACGAGCCAAGGGTATCGTCGATACACTACGTTGGACCATTGGTACACGCAGCCAACGCTCTCCACTTAAGGAAGGGTTAGGTGACTAGGTAGCCGGCCTCATCATGTCCTTCAAAACAACATTGGAAGAATACCCAAAGCAAGTAAGGGAAGGATTCCCATTGCAGTATCTCGAACGAGTATTGCCAGAAGTGTCTTCGTATTCACTTTGGCAATTTTATCAAATTCTTCCTGCATTTTTTGATCGATACGATCACTTATCTTTCCTGCTCCTGTTTTAGCTGCCTCGATTGCTGCTCCAATTGCAAGAGAACTAAGCAACCCTTGTGGAGTAAACTTCCGAACAACGAGAGCACGGCTTGCCCAAATTTTCAGAGATTTTTTGGCAACTCTGGTCGATGTTGGCTCTAGTTCCTGCTCTTTCTTGTCCCTTCCTGAAAACTTTCTCAGCCAACCCCTCATACCGAGTCCAGCATCAGCAATCTTCCTCAACTTATTCACATCGTAACGGTCGATTGCATTCAACATCCGTCGAACTCTGAAGATACGAAATAAATCAAGTACAATCCATACGGTTACAAGAATCGTGAGTAGAATTAGCCCGATGAGGGACACTTCTTCCCATGATTGCCAACCGATTGGATCAAGCAAAAAGCGCAACATAAGGACAAGTAATGGAGGCATTAAGAATGCTAATATCTCGTTTATTGCAAGAATTCCAAAACCTCTAACTGGGAGTGTTCTTAGTTGCTTGAAAGCCCAACCAGAATGCGGTGCTAATTTTTTGATTGCTTTTCTGAATGGAATAACTAAGAACGTCAATCTGAGTATCATTGGTATCCAAATAATCACTAAAACATAAGCAGCCCATGGCCCACTTGGTGGAATCTCTGGGAATGCTAGAGGCTCCGCCATGGTTAACTGAATACAGTTGATGATTTCAAAACACCCCAACACTCAAGACGATGTGTTCCAACATTCGACCAATGTCGGATGACCTCATCGATTCGGATATCCGAGTTGCGAAGACGCTTCCATCCAAATTTTATACCGATGAAAAGCGGTTTCGTAAACTCCTCAAGGTCTTCAAATCAAGTTGGCAGTTTGTTGGTTCAAGCAACCAATTCACATCCGATGTTACACCAATCGATCACATCGGACGTCTTCACAACCAACCAATAATTCGCATTCAAGATGGTGATTCGACCCACATGTTGTCAAACGTTTGTACACATCGAGGCATGGTTCTGTGTCACGAACATTCGAGTGCGAAAACGATTCAATGTCCGTACCATGGACGAACGTTCAATCGAGATGGTACACTCAAGCACATGCCTGGATTTGAAGACGTTGTTGATTTTCCAAGTGAAGACGACAACTTGCCATCCTTTGATTTGCAAATATGGAATGGGTTTGAGTTTACCTCGCTGAAACCTGGAGTTGATTTGCAAGACGTACTTCAACCTCTACAAGAACGTCTTGGTTGGTTCTTTTTTGATTTGAACTATAATCCTGAAAAGGACAGAAATTGGAACATCAACGCAAATTGGATGCTATATGTTGACAATTATTTGGAAGGATTTCACATTCCCTATGTGCATCCTGAACTGAATGAAGCACTTGACAAGGATGGATACACAACAGAATGTTTCGAACATGGTGTTTTGCAAATCGGTATGGCAAAAGAAGGCGATGTATGCTTTGATCTTCCTGAATCATCCGTTGATTCTGGAAAACGAATTGCTGCATACTACTGGTGGTTCTTTCCGAATCTCATGATCAACGTCTATCCATGGGGCGTGTCAATCAACGTTGTTGTTCCAAATGGATGTGATTCAACGACCGTGCTGTTTCGAAGTTATGTGAAACATCCAGAACTGATGGAACAAGGTGCTGGTGCTGCGTTGGATAAGGTCGAGGTTCAGGATCAATTCGTCGTTGAAAGTTGCATGAAGGGACTTCGTTCGAGTTCCTACAATAGAGGACGTTATTCAGCAAAACATGAACAAGGCGTTCATCACTTTCATCGAATGATTAGCAGATTAAGGTGAGACCATGAAGAAAATCAATTTGGAAGAAAAATTCGCATTATTCAACGAACATTGGACGCCCAAAATCATCAGCGAATTAAACGATTATCAGATTAAAATAGCCAAGGTCGAAGGCGATTTTGTCTGGCACAATCACTCGGATACGGATGAATTCTTTTTGGTGATTGAAGGGACGTTGTTCATTGAATTTGAATCCGAAACAATGGAATTGAATGCTGGTGAACTGTACGTCGTCCCTCGAGGGGTTCAACACCGTCCTTATGCCAAAGAGGAATGTAAAATCATGCTTATCGAACCTCGAGGTGTTGTTAACACTGGAAATACTGAAAGCGATTTGACAGCATCCAATGATGTGTGGATTTGAACAATCATTCTTCCTCAGACTTGGACTCATGATGACGTTCGAGACCAAATTCGGATTCCTTCTCTTCCAATGCGTTACGTAGCACGAGACCATGATACACCTTGATTGTACGATCTTTGACCATCGTGTTGACCACCTTCTCAAGTTCGATAAGTTCACTTGGTGTTGATACTTCTTCAATTTGCTTCAAGCATTTTCGAAACTCACCTCGACGAGCAAAGAAAATTGCGAAATAAATCGGAACGAGGAGGAGTGGAATGACCAATTCCTCGAAAACAATTTCACTCAATGCGGACAGTGATATCTCAAAACTTTCAGGATCGTACTCGCTTGTGAAGGAATCTCCATTGAGTCCACCTCGATAGAAGAAACCTGAATTGACTCCCATGTACATGTTGAATGGCGTTGATTCTGGATCAAAGGCACCTGAGCCCCTATCCAGTTCAACATCGTCCGGCCAACCATCGTTGTCGTTATCGTCATCAAGTACGTCAGGAAGTGTATCCATATCCGAATCAAGAGGTGTTGAATCTGCATTGAATGGATCGTAAAGAATGGTTCCCGAAGATGCTGCTCGCTCCATTTCGTTTCGAATTCCATCCCCATCAGCGTCGTCATCGTATTCGTCTGGCATGAAATCGCCATCGATGTCTGAACACCCTTTCAGTCGAATTTTGCTCTTGCCGTAGATGAATGGACAATTGTCAGAGAGGGCGTGCAAGCCTTGGTCTGCATATCCATCTCCATCAGAATCCGACCAAATACCTGAATCCTCTGGCCACACATCAACATCATCGTTGGTGTTATCGCCATCCATATCGGGATCGATGTTGTCACCTTGGCCGTCTCCATCCAAGTCTCGATGCTCCGAGGCATCGTTTGGGAATGCATCAGCTCCCATCGTCTCATTCCAGTGCTCATCTGGATCCGACCAACCATCTCCATCCGAGTCAAGGCAACCAACACGGTCTTCGGTTGAATCACCAGTTGTGCACGAATGAGAGGAGTCGTCTGCATGAGCGACTGGTAGAACAAGGCACAAAACAACGACGATCGAGACCACCAAGCGATGTTTCATGTGACTTGATTCGGCCTGTCGTATTTGGGTTTTTGCGAGACCCGAAAGGAAAACATTTCAATAGCAAGTGATGAAAGCAGTCTAATGATGAAGTCAAGTCTTACCATTTTGGTCGTACTACTGATGATTTCGACTGCCTTCGCAGGTTGCACATCGGAAGACAGCGACAAACCGCAATCTTTTCCACAATTCTCGAGTTTAGCAGACGATGACAAAACGTACAACAAAGCAAAGATGGCAGGTTCACCGTTCATAGTCATGTTCTCAGCAGAATGGTGCAACAATCCTTGCCACACCTCGATGTTCACTATTTGGGAGGCGATTCCAGAACTTCCTGTACTTGTGATGTCAACAGATCCTGCTGAGAACGCGAGTGGAATCACCTTGCAGGACTGGCATGAGGCTGCTAATGCCTTTGATGATGATGACGAATCCGGTGATACAGGCGTTACGCTCACCACCTACGCCTTCATGAAAGGCGTTGAGGCAGGACAAGAACTTGGCGTCACATCCCCTGGAACAGTCATGTTCGTCAATGCACAAGGCGAGATTACGGCAACGAAAGTTGGTATGCTTGAAGAGCCTCAAGAGGTTCTCGACCTCTGGGAAACTGCACAATGATTGGCCATCGTCTCCTTTCATGACTTTTTATATACGGTCGAGATAAGATAACGCCATGAGCGATATTGAATGCCCACATTGTCACCAAAAGTTCGAAATGGACGCTGCAGGTTATGCCTCCATTGTAAATCAAGTCCGAAGCGCTGAATTTGAAGCAGAAATAGCTAGCCGTATTGCTGATGCAGAGAAAGCTCATGCTATGGCCATTCAGTTGGCGGAAGCAAAAATCATCGAACAAAAAGACAGTGAATTTGCCAACAAGGACAAACAGATTGAACGATTGAAAGGTGATCTTCAGAAGAAGGAAATGGAGATCAAAATCGCTGTAAGTGATGCAACCAATCCACTTCAAAATCAACTCCTTGAGTTGCAGAACCGTGTCAACAATGCAGACACAGAAAAATCTCTCATGGAAAAAACGCTTACAGAGAAGCATCAAATTGAACTCAAAGCGAAAGACCAAATCATCCAAATGAAGGATGATGAAATCGAACTTCGCAAGGATATGAAGATGAAATTGAGCACCAAGATGCTTGGTGAAACCTTGGAACAACATTGTGAATTGCAATTTAACAAACTCCGTTCAACGGCGTTCCCTCGTGCCTATTTCGAGAAGGACAATGATGCTTCAAAGGGAACCAAAGGCGATTTCATCTTCAAGGAGGCCGACGCCAACGATGTCCAATTCATTTCCATCATGTTCGAGATGAAGAATGAGGGTGACGAAACAAAGAGCAAGAAAAAGAACGAAGATTTCCTCGAAAAGCTCGACAAGGATCGCAAGGCGAAGGGCTGTGAGTACGCAGTTCTCGTATCACTTCTCGAAGCCGATAACGACCTTTACAACGACGGAATTGTCGACATGTCGCACAAATACGACAAGATGTATGTCGTTCGCCCACAGTTCTTCATCCCAATTATTACGCTTCTTCGAAATGCAGCGCTTAAGTCCATCGAGATTCGAAATGAGCTGGCACTCATCAAATCGCAGAACATTGAAATCGAAAATTTCGAGAACGACCTTCTCGACTTCCAAGAGCGTTTTGCCAAGAACTACGATTTGGCATCCCGACAATTCATGGAAGCCATCAAGCGTATCGACAAGTCGATTGATGAACTGCAGAAAACCAAGGAACAACTCCTGAAATCGGGGAACAATTACCGATTGGCAAACGACAAGGCGCAAGATTTGTCGGTCAAGAAGTTGACACGAAACAATCCGACGATGAAGGCAAAATTCGACGCACTCGAAGACAACGAAGAACAGTAAGCCCGACCGAATACCTATTCAAACAGGTCGTGGTGGCCATGACATGGTCTTCACACACGATATGGCGGACTGGCTCAGTTTCAACATTGACGAGGATTGGCTCGCTGAAAACATCTCTTGGAAGGATTTCGGCACAGGGGTTCGCTTAGGTAAACTCAAGCGTGAAGAGAAGACATCATTGGTTCTCTATGAGGCACAATCCGAAGTCGAAGTGGATGCATTCATGCCACACAGCCATCCTGGAGGCGAATGCTATGTTGTCCTTGAAGGAGAAGTCTGGGATGAGGATGGAACCTATCCTACTGGATCGATTGTATGGATGGACCCAGAATCAACACACACACCAAAGACGCGTGGTAAGACGTTGATTCTCGTACTCTGGCCTCAAGGCGTCAAAGCGGCTTGATTCCAAATCCAATTCTTCTTCAAGCATCACTGGACGATGCAGCCGGTTCTTCGGCTTCATCTTCAAGATGAAGAATACCACTGGCGATGATCGGGGCTGCGAAGAGCGAGGTCGTGACGAAGGCAGACGCATCGAAGCCATCACCGACCATCGAACCCATCACACCCAAGGTTAAACCTGTCACAAATAATCCCCCTCCGAACAAAACGCTCAGTTGGGCCTGTGACTTCCCGCGTGTCCAGAAGGCGCCACCAACCATGATGATGGTCCACGACAATCCAATGCCATACACCAGTGATATGCCGCTTTGATAAGCCTCGATTGCATCACCATCATCGACAAGCGAATCATTGACCGTATCGCCTAAATGTGTACCTGCGGCTTCGTCATCCGTTAACACTGGTAGAAGATCGGCACTCATCCCAAGGGTGTGGACCAAAGCGAATACAAGTAGCCATATTTTTGGTTGAAAAATACGTTTTACATCCATGTTCAGGCCTCCGTAAGAGGGGCTTCATCACCATTCATGTGCATGTAACCGGCAGCAAGAAGACCACCGAGGAACAAGAATGGCGGCACTAACCAAGCAACACCTGGCATTTCGTAGCCTGTTCCAGGCAGAACGATGAACATAGCAAGGAAGAAGGCCATGATGACCCCTGCGTTAACCATCGCAAATTTGGCTTGGGGTATTCCATCAAGCACGAAAGCACAAACAAGGCCCATCGCTCCAAATCCACACATGAAGAGGCCGAAGAGCGTCTCCATCGCTTTGCTTTGTTCAGTTACGCCGTCCTTACCCCAGGCGCTTTCAGCCCAAGTTTCAGCGTTGATCATATTTTCAATTCCAGCAATCAAGGCCATAGCGCCACAAATGATGTACCATATTTTCGGTTGAAAGATTTTTTTTGCATCCAAGATTATCACGTCTTAACGTGGCTTTTAATTTCAAAGAATATAATCATTCCACCATAGTTGATTGTCAAAGTTCTGTTTTCTCAAGGTCATACTCACCACTAATGAGCATTCCATCGAAAAGAAACGGCCCTGCTGGGACGACTGCTGCGATGAATCCGTGAATCAATGCCGTCATGTTCCATTGACGTCCCACACCGACGAACAGCAAGGCGATGAATGCGACAAAAAGTCCTCCGTGAATGGCACCGACGAGGGAAACCAGTTCAGGATTGCCACCGATGTATTTCACTGGCATAGCCACTGCGAACAAGAAGAGAGCCGAGAAGCCCTCAAGATAACTGACAAATGAAACAAGTTGCTTCATGCTTGAATTTCCACCATGGGCCGACTGGAGCCGCAAGATGGACACATCTGCTCATCGCTATCAACATAGTCATGCTTGCAGGCAGGACAGACCTGTGCAAGTTCCATCTTGCCCATGGCTTCAACAGAATCGCCTTGCAGTGAGAGATAACCACTGGCCACATTTCCTACCGTGTATCGTCCTGCTCCTCCGAGGCGAACCAAGAGATCCGGAGGAAGTGTCACCGTTCCGGTTTCATCGATGATAAGTTCACGATCCTTGCTCAAATCTTCAACATCGATGGATTCACCGTGTTCGGCAACAAATCGACCGTCTCGAAGTTCTAGTGAGCGGTTTGCGAACGATGCAACCTCTTTGGAGTGGGTCACAATCAGGAACGAGACACCATCATTCTCGTGCAAATCCTTGAACAAGGCGAGGACTTCTCGACTTGTGACTGGATCGAGTGCCCCGGTTGGCTCATCTGCAAGAATCAATCGGGGGCGTGTAATGAGTGCACGGGCAATGGCTACACGTTGCTGTTCTCCGCCACTCAGCATAGCAGGAAGTGCGCGTGTGCGGTGCGCCATTCCCAATCGTTCCAGCATAGCATCGGCTTGAGCGAGTGCCTTCTTCGAAGATACGCCTTGATGGCGTAGTGGTTGAGCAACATTGTCCCGAGCGTTCAAATCTGGAAGGAGATTTCCTTCTTGGAAAATGAATGAGACCGTCTTTTGGCGAAGTTCAACCAATTCCTGTCCTTTCAATCGAGTCATGTTCTTTCCTGCAAGACTGACTGAACCTGCACTTGGTTTCATCAATCCACCAAGACACTTCATGAGGGTTGATTTTCCAGATCCAGAAGGGCCTACAACTGCTATGGCTTCTCCGGCTTTCATGTTGATATGAAGACCACGCAACGCTACGACGTTACCATCTTCTGCCTTCGATTCGTACACGTGATACAAGCCATCCGATTCAAGAATTGTTTTGGTCATCTTCATTCCCCCTTTAGCACACTGGCTAAGTCTGCGGTTAACGCTCGTCGTGTCGTGACCAACAAGGCGACAACGACCGCAGCAAAGACCGCCAAGGACACGAGAATAATCTGTGACCAAGGATACACAAGCGTACGTTGTATCGTTGTTGAGGAGCCACCAAAAATCTGGAAGATGAATCCAAAGATGTCAAAGAAGCCGTTGAAGGACAATGCAAGTCCAGCACCTAGCACAATGCCAAGTGCCATCGATACGACAACAATCGAGAGAATCTCAAACAGAACCAATCGAATAATTTGGTTCGGAGATGCTCCTATCGCTTGCAGGACAGCCAACTCTTTCTGACGTTGGCTAAGAACAAGGGATAGGAAAACGAAACTTGATGCAACTGCTGCAACGCTTGCTACAACAAATTGCAAGGAAAGCAATCCAGGTGTTCCGAAAATCAAACCTCCATTTCGCTCAACTTCCTTGTGTGTGCTCGACCAGTCAAGGACACCTGACACGCGAGCATCTGCTTTGATTTGTGAAGCAAGAGATTCCAAAGCTTCTCCAGATAGCCCATCAACTCGTACAATCCACGTCTTTGAAGTGAAGTTGTCTGCCGTCTCATCGCCAACAAGGTCTCGCCATGAATCTTCACCAATGATCAACGCAGATTCAATTGTAGCCGCTCCAACGCCGGGAATGTACTCGTGTGTTCCCATGTAGTACATTGAGGTCGTGTACGGTGTTACTACGAGTTGAACACGCGTGTCTGCAAAGAAGAGATCTGCTGCTAACGGCGGAGGAATTTCGCTTGCGCCACCTGCACATCCAGTCTCATCGCTATTGGTTCCGTCAGGACAAGTCGTGTTCGACAACATCGCTGCTGAAAGGTCAAAGAATCCAAATGCACCTGCAAGGTTCGCATTTGTGAAATCAGCATCCTCCAATGACCCACCCATGAAGTTCACAAGGATGGCATTCTCAAGGTTGGCACCGGTCAAATCAGCATCGCTCAAGTTGACATCAAGAAGAATAGATTCGCTCATGTTCAGGCTTGAAAGATCTGCTCCTGCAAGATTTGTATTGGATAGGTCAACACGTCCCAAATCTCGCTCGTTCAAGTCTTGGCCGGAAAGATTGAGCCCGCTCCAATCCCCCTCCATGAGACGAGTGTAGGCTTCAAACAAGGCGAGAGGATCCGTCTCTTCAGAGCCACCAGAGGTAAAATTGAATTCGATCTTTTCCCAAACGAAGGTGATCTCACGAGATTTCTCATCACTAGGCTTGAGTAAGACATCATCAAGCCGGTTTTCATCGCCACCACGGTCAGAACCAGGCAAATCGAGTGAATAGGCTGAATCTTCCCCAGCCGAGAAGCCGTTGTTGGCGTAACCCTTCATTGCAGAGCCAATGTCCGTTCCCGGAATCGATTGCTCACTCCAACGTAAAACATCGTCATTTCCGTCCAAAAGGACGAACGTTTGCAGACTGTCGCCACCCTGTTCGTCAGCCAGCGTGATTTCTGGTACGGTCGTAGCAACAGGACGCACATCACCATCTGTAAATTCATTCACAAGAGAGATGAGTGTTGTCGAATTGATGGCGAGTTCGGTTGAGATTTGCAAATCCGAACCGACCGTTGCATCAGCCGTTTTCTCATCGACGAGCGTTCCTGTATAGCCTTGAACTGCTGCTAAGGTAACGATGGAGAGTGTGAGGAGCATAATGACAGCAAGTCTGTTGACGGATTCAGCAGATCCTGAACCCTTCAGTCCACGCTTGACATCTTTGAGGAGTGGTGAGCGCCCAAACAAGAGTTGCATGATTTGGGGGCCTTTTGCTCCAATTCTTCCAAGTAAGAGCGCACCGCCAATCCACAAGGCAAACGGACCGATGATACCGATCAATCCTTCAATGAAGAAATTGGAAACAATGCCGTCCTCACTTCCGTTCATATCGAGCCATGTGTCAATGACTGCAAGCATTCCAAAAAGGAAGGCTGACCAGTGAAGCCATCGTTTTGGTTCAGCTTTCACTGTTGTCTTGCGAACCCCTTCTTCGATTTCAAGTTCGATGAAATCTCGAGCTCGGCTTCGTCCAAAGATCATAGCAAGTCCAAGTGTAGCAATGGCAGTGAACAGTGTCGAGCCTATGCCGAGTGTTGGGTTGACATCGAAGTCCCCGGTTCGGAATTCCATGAATCCTACAGCAGAGAGGACGATAGGTACCGCCATGAGCGCCAAAATGTATCCAATAAGCCAAGCCACGGAAGACATCACAAACAATTCCAGTAGCACCATACCTTGCAGACTCTTCCCATCCGCTCCTATGACGCGATGAATACTGACTTCTCGACGTCGTTGTTCAAGGGATAAAACCAACCCGTAAATGAGAACGGCGATGGACAAAAAGACGATAGGAATCATAATGATGTAGTCAAAGATTTGAATCAATCCGAGGAAGATGTTGAGGAAAAGAATGGTTCCTGAAACAATATCAGTGTAGTACAATTCAATACCTGCATCGGTGTAATTTCCATCTTGAACCTCTGTACCCAGATTTTCAAGCCATTCAGCGGCATCAGCGGTTGAAGATGTCGGCAGTTGGCCTCGATCGATGGTAACACCGAGATACATGTGGTCGTTATCGATGAGCGTCGCTCGTTGTGCTTCCTCTAGAACTTCCCATGTCGTGAAAATCGGGTTGAATGGGAGGGTTGGATTACCAAAGTCCCATGGTTCGTAGATTCCCATGACGGTCAAATTTTCAACGGTCATCCACATTCGACAATAGATCATTTCATTGTTTTCAGGCGTGATTTCTCCTGCACAGTTGTCTTCTGTAACGCTCGCTTCGAGGAGGGTTGATTCATCGACAACATAAGCGAATGTGAGTTCATCAAGGACATCACCAACCTTGGCTTGCGCCTCGCTGGCGATAGTGGATGGAAGAATAATGCCTCGATTCGCACTCATGTTTTCAGGCGTTGGCCATTCACCAAGCCCGGCGATGATGTTTTCACCAAGCCTGTCGGCCAATTCCCCATCAAAAGCCTCTGGTCCGAGGAATCGAATGGCTCGCTTATCTGAAATCGGAGGGCCGTTATCAAGAGCTTCTGGATAGTCAAAATTCATCGAATCCCAAAGAGGGTTTTCGTTGTCCGAAATCGCTCGCATTTCGAGTGGTTGAGCGACAACGAACTCAATATTGAAGAAGCCACCACTGTGGATTCCCTGGCGTCCAAGAACAAGTGTACAATCATTAAATTCGGAAAATTCGTCCATCAATTCATCACAAACTTCGGTCATCGTCGTTGTATTGTTTGACCATCCAGATGCATTTTCAACAGGTGTTCGTGCAAACTCAATCTTCGCATCAAACGGTTCAGAATCCAAGGATTCTTCAAAGAACAATTGGGACAGTCCAACACCGTATGCAAGAACGGTTGTGATTACAAGAGAAGCAAGGAAAACACCGGCAATGACCGCCATACCGCGCTCTTTACCGCGCCAAGCACTCTGTCCAGCGAGTCGAAGTCGGCTTGGTAGTTCCATCAAGGAATGTTGGTAGCGCCGAATGCGAGAGCGACCTTGGCCGAAGTCACTCTCCTTCAAATCTGGTGCATCGTCGCTCATTCTTCCTCACCTGCCACATCAAGACCCCAAGCGGAGCGAATGTCGGAGGCTTCTGTTTTCCCATCATTCAGCAGCAGCATGCGATCGGCATTTGATGCCAGATCAGGATCGTGTGTAACCATCAGTATCGAAATCGGATTTTCTTCGTCATGACATAAATCCTTGAACAGTTTCATCACTTCTTTACCGCTTGCAATATCGAGATTCCCAGTCGGTTCATCCGCAAGCAGAACCGGTCGATTTCCTGCGATTGCACGAGCAATCGCAACTCGTTGTTGCTGGCCACCTGACAGTTGATCTGGAATGAAATTGAGGCGATCACCAAGACCGACTTTTTGCAATGCGTCTTCAGCCGCAGCAACCGCTTCATCAGAGGGTACTCCTGACAGTTCAAGCGCAATGGCGACATTATCGATAGCAGAGAGATTGTCGAGGAGATGAAAATCCTGGAAAATCCAACCGACCTTGTTGCGACGAACATCGACGACGCTCGAGGGCCCTTTTTGCCCATAGGTTCGCTCATCAAGCGTGATGCTTCCACCATCACCAGCAAGCAATCCTCCAATGATGTTGAGTAGGGTTGATTTTCCTGAACCAGATGGACCCATAAGGGCAACCATCTCACCTTTTTCGACCTCCATGTTGACGCCTTTCAGAACATCCAAAGATCCGAAACTTTTGGTAAGGCCATGGACTTCAAGCATCTCAATAACTCCAGCAATTTTGCATGCAGTTAGAGTCGCGACGTTATTTCTTTACAATGGTTTGTATCGAATGACTCTACATTTTGTTGCGACGCTTTGAAAAAAGGCAAGCCGCAGGAATCCCTATGAGCGGAAAGACGGCACTCATTACCGGAATCACCGGACAAGATGGTTCATACCTTGCTGAATTGCTCCTCGAAAAGGGTTACACAGTCTATGGATTGGTTCGCCGTGTTTCGCAACCAAGCCTCGGCCGTAACCTCATCAACCACTTGATGAGCAACGAAAACTTCCACCTTCTCAACGGTGATTTGGCTGACCAAAATTCGATCGATAACGCTGTCCATCAAGTTAAGCCTGATGAGTTCTACCACCTTGGCGCCATGTCCTTCGTGCCTGAATCATGGCGTTCACCAATGATGACCGCCGACATTACTGGACTTGGAGCACTACGTTGTCTCGAGGCTGTAAGAAAGAATGCACCAGATTGCCGATTTTACCAAGCGGGTTCAAGTGAACAATACGGAAAGGTCCGGGAAGTCCCTCAATCTGAACAAACACCGTTCCACCCTCGCTCACCGTACGGTTGTGCGAAAGTGATGGCCTTTGAAATTACCAGAAATTACCGCGAATCGTACAATATGTTCGCCTGTACTGGAATCCTCTTCAATCACGAAAGCCCTCGACGTGGCCTTGAATTCGTGACACGAAAAGTGACCATGATGGCAGCACGCATTAAGCATGGATTCGATGAGTGTCTCCACATTGGAAACGTTGATGCCAAGCGTGATTGGGGATTTGCGGGAGACTACGTTGAGATGCAATGGAAGATGCTCCAGCAGGATGAGCCTGATGATTACGTCATCGCAACTGGACGTACGCACAGCGTTCGTGACATGATCAACCTTGCCTTTTCACACATCGGTCTTGACCTCGCATGGTCTGGTGAAGGAGTCGATACCGTCGCTGCCGACCAAAACGGCGTGGTTCGCGTCCGAACCAACCCGAAATTCTTCCGCCCTGCAGAAGTTGATCTTCTGATTGGCGACCCTGCTTATGCAAAGAAGAAACTCGGTTGGGAAACAAAAACAACCTTTGAGCAACTCATTCAGATGATGGTCGAATCCGACTTGGCCATTGTTCAGGAAGCTGTTGATGGAGGCTATGCTCCACCAACACCGCCAGAGTGATTGGCAGACTTTTGCATTAGCCGATTGAACAGCGGTGGAATAAGTGCAAGCCAAAACATCTGGTAATATCCACCAGGAAGTTGTGGTGACTCATCGTAGGGACGTAGTCGCTCGTACGGTGTGCTTGAGCGAAGGTGGTGGGCGGCATGGAGAGGGAGATTCATGAGCGTGTATCGAGACCATCGCGTTCGACTTTCCCAAGCGTGTCCTGCATTCGGACGTTCGTCTTCTCCACGTTCAAGTCCGTGATGCTGGATGAAGTTGACAAACTCAAGCAGGTATATGGCGACAAAGGCTTGTCCTACGAACGCTGCAAGGAAAGGTAATCCCCACATAGCAAGGGATGCCAGTACGATGAGTTCCAGTGTGATTGAAATGGTCGTATCCTTCTTTCGAATTCTGTATGCATTTCGGAGTTGTTTTGGAACGGTTCGAACCAAGTGACCGTAGACACTACGCCCCCAAGGAGAACTTGTTGGATCAACCTTGCGCGCCCAGTGTTTGTGGTGTGTGTGGTTGTGCTCAACTGTAAAATGAAGGTACAATACACACAACAAATCGAGACGACCAAGCCACCAACTCGCAGAACGTGGCCTTCGATGTCCAAGTTCATGGGCTGCAACGACACCTGCAGCCCCCGTAGCAAGACCAGCGGAGAGGACAGGAACAACGATTGAAACTGTTCCAAGTCCATCCCATACTCGATACAACAGACAAAGAACGACGATTGGAACGAGAATGCCATGGAGATGGACGATCACATTGTGGCCTCGACCCTCTTCTTCGATATCGTGAACCGTTGACGAACCTGCAAGTGTATCGAGAAACGGGTACAGACCAAGCAACAAGATGATTGGCGTCAACATCCACCAACCACCAATCAGTAACGTAATCGCAGCTGATGCAGGTGTGAGCAATCCGATCAAATGCGGAGCCCACTTAGACATGCTCATACGAGCGACTCATGATTCAAAGGCGTTGCCTTCGTATCAAGAGCGACGAAGCATGGAAGCAATACGACGAACGAAACCAGGCATGAAGGAAATACCGTTTCGGTACACTTGTCCTTCGAGTGCCTGATCAACAAACGCCTCTAATTCACGATCCATTTATTGTTCCCTCCTTGTACTGTATGCTGCTCGTTTGTTGGCTGAAAAGCGAAAGCCTGCGATAGCGTTAGCTATTGGCGACAGTATATCGGAAAAAATTCCTGAACGATACTGTTGCTGATCGATAATTTGGTCGGTGTATGTCTGGAGTTCCTTATCCATGGTTATCCTCACTCTAATTGTGGTGCTCTACCTATTCAAAGGCGAGGTAAACTTGCCAACACATAGGTGTAATAAATAAATCAGGTGTTATCTTTAACACCATAAGAACCGTTTCCTTCAAGAACAAAATAACTGAGCGGCATCCATCCGAGCCGTTCCCAACCGTTCATCGACAGTGGAATCCGGCTACAGGAGGAATAAACATGGGTATGGACCCGGCACTCAAAGCGAAACTGCAGAAACAACGATATCACATTGTCGGAGAACACGGCGGTGTCAAAACCTGTCACTGGACCAAAGAATCTCTACTCCGTGACAGGGCATGTTACAAGGGAACATTCTACGGCGTCAAGAGTCATACGTGCATGCAAATGTCACCCGTCGTTGACCAATGCAACCTCGCATGTACTTATTGTTGGCGAGAACCGCACATGGACACACTAGAATTAACCGATCAAGACCCGCTCGAACTTCTCTATGAGAGCGTACGTGCTCAACGCCGATTGCTCTCAGGTTTTGGTGGAAACGACAAGGTTCCACGAGAAAAGTTTCTCGAAGCCCAGGACCCAAAACACGTTGCCATTTCATTGAACGGTGAACCAACACTCTATACTCGTCTCGGTGAATATATGGATTTGTGCCATAAGCATGGTATGACAACAATGCTTGTCACCAACGGGACATTACCGAAAGTCCTGGAAAACCTTGACACACTTCCAACTCAACTTTACGTTTCTGTTGATGCTCCAAACAAACAAGTCTTCGATGACGTGTGTCGCCCAAAGTGGAACAGTGGTGCATGGGATCAGTTTGAGAAAACAATCGATTTGCTTCCAAGCCTTGACACACGCATCGTTTGTCGACATACTCTGATGAAAGGCGTGAACATGTCATCAACGCACATCAAGGAGTTTGCTGAACTCGATAACCGTGCAGACCCTGACTTCATCGAAGCAAAAGGATACGTCTATGTCGGTCACAGCCGGGAAAATCTTTCGATGGAGAACATGCCAAGTCATGATGATATCCTCTCGTTCTCGAATGAACTCGCACCTCAAGTCAGCCGAGAAGTTCTCTCCGAGAGCCGTCCGAGTCGTGTCGCCCTCATTGGACGGGAAATTGTTCCAATCCCAATCCCTGAAGCAGAGTTGTACTTCCCAGAAGATTTGGGAATCGCACCTCCGGTCAAAAAGCTCCCATTGGTTCAAAATTGAGTTGATATACTGTCGAGTTTCTTTACTTGGCATGACAGCGAAGCGTACGCCACGGATATTGATTATAGGTGCAGGTGGAATTGGAGGCATGGTTGCTGAATTAGTTATTCCTGCATTAAATAAAATAGAAAAAAACTGTTCAATTGAAATTATGGATGGAGATATTGTTGAGGAATCAAATTTAGGGCATCAAAGATTTAGCCACAAAGATGTTGGAAAAAGAAAAACAGATGTTTTGTCAAACCGATTTAATAGATTTAAATTTGTTAACGTAAAATCGAATCCAGTTAATTTAAGGGTTAAAGAACAGTTAGATGGCTATGATTTTATTATTATTGGCGTCGATAGACCACATCCACGAAGACTTGTTCATGCAACCAACGTTCCTTGGATTGACTTGCGATCAACAGGCGACGGACACGTGTATTTCACGAACGAATCAGACCCTGCGCTTGTCGCTATGATGACGCCAGACCACGAACCTGCAAGTTGTCAAATTGCAGGAGCAATCGCAGCAGGAAACATTCAGTTTGGCTACGTCAATGCCGCAGCGGCTGCAGCAACATGGCTCATGGGACAGTTGAGAAATCAGCCACCTCTTAGAGAAAGAATGTCAAGCATCATGTTTGGTGAACTCAAATTCCCTGAGGTGAAAGCATGATTCCGGTGATGGAACTTGAGTCGATAGGTATCAACTACGAACAATGGATGAGAGCATGCATCCAAGCTGAGGCTCAAGCAGTTGAGACCGATGATGTCCTTGACGTACAAAGGAATGCTGCTGAGCATGGACGGTGGGATTTGGTGTACAACCTCTCATTGATTGCTGGTCTTGAGACCTCTGTACTCATCGATGCAAACGGAGCGATACAGATTGATTGGGGCTCGCCAGGTCGAGTCCCTCTTCGTCCACCAGTTGGGATGATGGCTCCATTCAGAGTGTGGGTTCATACCCATCCTGGTTTCCAAGCATATTGGAGCGGTACCGACAAGAACAGTCTCGCAATCGCTCAAGGAATTCTCTCATCAGCCCTTGTCCTTGGAGCGCCAGGCATCAAACAGAGTCGAAATCTCGGACCCGACAATGGCCCATCAATCGGTCTTCAGGGACCTCTTCAACATTGGACTGAGGAAGATGTTGTTCCATGGGATCGATGGTACGCTAAAAGACAGGAAATCCCGATTGAGGTGATGGCTTGACTTCCAACGTCCGTTCACCTCGAGATGATGAGGAAGAATTGAAGGCACACATCGCCATCTTGCGTGGTCAATCAAAATCGTTGAAGGAAGTGCTGACCGATATGTTGGATGAGGAACCATCTGACGATCTCGTCGAGGCGGTTGAAAATCGAATTTTACTTGCACAAGAGCAGGAAGAATCCATCGATCTCGAGAAGATTGTTGAATCCATTCAGAAGATGCAGTCTTGCTGGGTTTAGGCGTTCTTGTAGGTCGCTCTTCGACCTTCAATCAATGCGCTAAGGCCTTCGAGAGCATCCTCGGTTGAGAAGATTCGATCCAATCCTTGCAACTCAAGTTGTAGGCCCTCATCAAGGGACATTGATGCTGTCGCATCAATTCGTTCACTTGCCATAGCTAATCCAATCGGAGCCGTGAACTTGAGCGACTTGAGTTGTCGTGCAACGGTCTTATCTTCAGCATCGAACCCTTCCGGGCAGCTGCCAGATAGCAAAGCAGCCATGTTTCCATCGGAGAAGAATTTCTTAGCGAACTTAACCACTGGGCTGTTTTCATTCATTGGTTTACCAGGATACTTGTTGTCTGGTTTGCCTGATGCATGAATGTCTTTGATACAATTTGGAACGTCGTTGATGTCGACAAGGTGTGTCACAAGTCCGAGATCGGTTGCAGTTTCAGCGTTCATGAAGTTTCCAGCGAGAACTGCCCATCGTCCAAGTTCACGACCTGCGATTCGAGCTGGACGCTGTGTACCCCCAAGGGCTGGATAAATTCCAATGCTCGTTTCAGGGAATCGGAATTGCGTTCTGCGCGTTCCGATTCGGTAGTCGCAAGCGAGTGCAAGTTCGAGTCCACCACCCAAAGCCAGTCCTGTTGTCAGGGCAATGGTTGTCTTTGCTGAATCCTCAAGGGCTGCGAGAAGCATGTGACCGTTCTCCGTGAATGTTTCAATGTCTGGAATATCATCTGAGCGAATCTTATCGACAAAGAACTTGACATCTGCACCTGCTACGAAAGCCTTGCCGGCTCCATCCAAAACAATGGTCGAGACAGTGCTGTCTGCATCGGCGGCTTGAACAGCCTCAGTAAGTTGAGCGACAACGACTTCGTTCAATGCATTCATGGCTTCTGGACGGTTGATGGTGATGGTTGCGATTCCGTCTTCAATTGATGAATCAACGTAAGAGAAATCCCAGTTTGTTGAAGCGTCGGATTGATCCTTGAAGAAAGCAGGAAGCGTCCATGCTTCACCTGCAATGGATTGGTAGGATTGTGCCATTCGGTAAGCTTCTGAAACACCAATTCGATTCATCATTTCAAATGGACCTCGTGCCCATCGAAGACCAACCTTTGCACCTCTGTCAACGTCTTCCATCGAACAGATGTCTTCCTCAACAATTTGAGCTGCGACGCCAAAGACAACCCCGAGGAGGCGTTCGGATACAATTGTGTATTGCTCATGCGTGTATTCAGAATCATCCTCAATTGGCCACATGGCATTGTTTGCAACAAGATCACGAAGGTTCTGTGCACCGTTGTATCGAGGTGTGTTGAGTTGCTCAGCGAGATAATCCGTCGAATGAAGCGCAATCGGAGGTCCTGTGAGATTCATTAGACCAAATGGGCCAAGGCCGATTCGGAATGCCTTGCAAGAGATGGCATCAATTTGTGCCGCAGTTGCAACACCTTCTTCCAAGAGTAGACATGCTTCATTGAGCCATGGGACAAAGAATCTATTGACAACGAATCCAGGTCGATCCTTGCACACGATGACAACCTTGCCAAGTGTTCGACAATACTGAACGGTTCGCTCAAGCGTATCCTTCGAAGTTGATTCTGCTGGAATAACCTCAATCAATCGGTTCTTTGCGGGATGATAGAAGAAATGTAATCCAACAAAACGATCAGGGCGACCTGTTGCCTCAGCAAGTGCATTAACTGAGAGCGAGGAAGTGTTTGATGCGAGAATTGTTCCGTCATCGCACGCTTCATCCAATGCTGAGAAAACGGCCGTTTTGATGTCAAAATCCTCAAACACTGCCTCAATGACAAGATCCGTATCAGCAGCTGTGTTCTCGGTTCCGACAACATCTGTAATTCGTCCAAGTGTGGCATTCACTTCGTCTTGTGAGAAGATTCGACGATCGATGGCTTCCTGCAAGAAATTCTCGATGATTGAACGGCCGCGAGCGACATATTGTGCTTCTCGGTCAACCATTTGGACATTGAATCCTTCTTGTGCACTCTTCTGTGCAATACCTGAACCCATGTTTCCTGCACCGATGATTGCGACGTTCTCAACAGCCTTCATGCCCTTAACGACTGGGAAACCGTTCATGAATGATACGCTCTTGCGTTTTGTCCAATTAGTGTTGAAAAGAAATCAAGTATGCGAAATGAATCGGCTTGTCATGCCTGAGCCGCCGATGGTCCTTCCTACTACAGAACTCAAGATTGTGAGTGACAAAATCAGCGAGACGATTCGGATTGGTGGCTCAGTTCGTTCGCTGCTTGAAGACCATTCGGGACATGGTCGTTTTGACCTTAATTGGGAGGTTGATGCTGCTGTAGAAGCGCTCAATGTCTTTGGTTCGCGGTGGACCATCGAGATTTTGTCAACACTGTACATCGCTGGTGATCGTCGCTTCAATGAGATGAAGCATCTGCTCAAGGGCATTTCATCCCGTACCCTTTCTGACAAACTTCGCTATCTTGCTGACGAAGGGTTAGTCGAGCGAATCGTTATGGATGGACCACCCGTTCGCGTAACCTACAGACTATCGAGTCATGGTTTGACATGTGGACGACTCCTTTCACCCCTCGTAGCCTTCATGAAAATTCATCAAGGTTCCATCATTGGGGCATAGATGCATCAATACGATGAATTAAGATACCAAGAGGTCATCCTTAACCTATGGCACTTCTTGCGCAATGGGTACGACAACGACCCTGGCTTGCTGCTGGAATTGCTGGAACTGCGGGCGGAATTGCCGGAATTGCACATGGCGTAGCAGCCATGGCTTCGACCGCATCCGCCCTCGCTTTTGGCGGTATTTCGACCAAACGCCAGTCGAGCGAACATCCATTCCGATCACGTGTTCTTCGAACACTTGAACGACATCCTGGCCTCTGTTATCGTGAGTTGCAACATGAACTAAGTGCTGCAAACGGAACTCTCCGCCATCATCTGGATGTGATGCAGAACCAAGGACGCATTACGGTAATGCCTGTGAATGGCCGTACCTGCTACTTCGCGGGTGGCCCGTCACAAGTTGAACTGCTTCAATCGGTTTCCAGCAATCATCAACGAGTGGCATCAAGTCTTCCAATTGGTCTTTCAGCAGTTCAACGACAAATCATTGATGACATCTTAGACGAAGGTATTCCTCGCTCACAAGCACAACTTGCTCGACGTATTGGTCGCTCTCGGGCCAGTGTTCACTCCGCTGTGAAAGTTTTACGTCGTCGTGGCGTTTTACGGCAAGACGTCTTGAATCTCGCTTCACACATCGAAATCGATACTTTCCGTCGCTCCGATCGCTTATCCTATCATTGGGATGATGGTCGCCGCGCGCAGGCTTAATTTTCGCTTTCTGAAAAGCAATTGTTGCACAGCCTTCAAAGACCATCGCCATGCGTGATTCTCTATGCTCAATGTCAAGTTGGAAGAACTTCCGATGCCGACAACCGATCGTTCGGTCGATCGCCTGATTGGATGGTTTGTTGAGTCGTTTTGTTTTGTTCGAAGAAAAGGTGATGCAACGGCGGACTACGGAGCCGCTTCACCAATTCATCGGATGCTAAGAGACCACTTCTTTGCGAATCCAGACACTTCATGGGATGCTCAAGCGCTATCCGATGAGCTTGCTATGACACCCGCTGCATTGAATCACCATCTCGCTCGACTCAGCCAATCTGGATTGTTATCCTACACAAACGAAGGAAAAGGTTGGAGGACATACATTCTCAGAGGAGGAGGCATATCGCAAGCACTGGAACTATGTTTTGCACAATACAGATTGATTCTGGGGCAAAAAATGGATCGGCTTGATGAGAATTGGAATCGTGAGGGTGTGCAACTGGAGAATGAAATTGCTGAAGATTCGCCTCTCCCGCTCAACATGAGTATCATCGATTATCGCTCACCTCAGGAAGGGGCTTCGGCGCTTACCCAATGGATGGCCGATTTCGGATTACTTGGTGACCGTCCCGGGAACGAGATTCTCATGGATTCAGTCTCTGAGCAACTGTTCTTAGCCCTCCTCCAATCAGGAGTTCCAATCTCGTTGGATGATGCTCATGAACAGTTTGGAGGACAGAAAGCACGCCTTGGCCGAATCCTTGAACGATTCCGGGCCTGTGGTTTGGTTGAACGAATTCCTCGAACCGATCGACTCGCTTCAGCACTCTGGTCTGCCATGGTCACACAGCATCAACGACGCGGAGAAGATTGGTTGCTCAAGAAAGGTGGTTTTATGCGATTGATTCCCGAGAAAAGTCATGCTTCGCTTCTTCAGCCATTGAGTAAAGGAAATTTGACCATTGAAATTGTTCAAGAAATGATGCAAAACATCAATGCGCCCGACCAAATGCTTCTATTGAATCTACTCGGAGGTCGGTTGCCACTTGGTTACCGTTTGATTGGCACATCCATTGTTGATGCAAAGGAGAATATGATGACTCGACTCGACCGGCTATTGCGACGAATACGACGAGTTGGCGCAATGATTGAAGAAATCATGACCACAGGCGATGCATAATGAGTACACTTGGGTTCGAAACGTACGAGGCATGGTCGGGTGAACAACGGCCACTCTATCTTGCTCCTATGGCAGGCGTTTCCGATTTACCTTATCGCCTATTAGCAAAAGAGTGCGGTGCTGATATTACAATCACGGAATTTACCAACAGTACGGCCTTAAGCCGCGAAGCAACCGCATCATGGCGAAAGATGGAATCCGACCCAAGAGAACAACCATTCATTCCACAAATCTTTGGAGGTGAAATGGAAGACATGGTGACGGCTGCGACAATGTTGGAAGATTCTGCAGATGTCATCGATTTGAACTTTGGATGCCCTGCTCCGAAAGTGACCAATATCTGCGCTGGAGCTGCCCTTATGGGTGAACCCCAAAAATTGGTGTCGATGGTTGAAAGCATCGTTGATGCTGTCAACGTCCCAGTCACTGCAAAGATGCGCCTAGGTACTGGACAAGGTCCGAACAATGCGGTCAATATCTGCCAATCACTTGAGAGAGTTGGTGCTCAACGTTTGTGCATCCATGGGCGTACTTTGAGACAACGTTACTCGGGTATCGCAGATTGGGAAACGATACAAACGGCTGTTGACTCGGTTGAAGTTCCTGTTGTAGCCAATGGAGACATCACCGATGCTCAAAGCGCTCAGCGATGCTTGGAATTAACCAATGCATCAGGGTTGATGATCGGTCGTGCAGCCATTGGACGCCCAGATGTCTTTGCTCAAATTAAGGTGGGTCTCGGATGGATGGAAGAAGCCGAACTCCCATGGGTGAAGGAACATGAAGATGAATGGGAAGAGATGTCTGAAACTTCCAAAGCCTTTGCGTCACGACGATGGTGCTGGGATCGATACGTTCAACTCTGCCGAGAAACGACCGGCCTTGCAAAGCAGACAATGCAGCGCCATGCCATTGCATTTTCAAAGGGGCTACCTGGAGCAAAATCTGTTCGAACACTGATGCACGAACTTTCAGATGTCGATGAGTCCGCACAAGCGATTTCGGATTTCTTAAAGCCAATCTCAGAAAGTTGACTTCCAATCTTCAAGGTCGTTGGCTTCTGCCCATGCCTCATCGGTGGTCTGACCACGCAACTTGAGCACTTCTCGAGAAAGAAGCCAGTAGATGAGTGCGAGAGAGTGTCGGCTCTTGTTGTTCGCAGGCAAAGCAACATCGACGTTTCGCAACTTGTTGTTTGCGTCAACAAGTCCAACAATAGGCAGACCGGTGTTGACTGCTTCACGTAGAGATTGCTGATCCGAAGCAGGGTCGGTAACGAACAAGATATCTGGTTCCTTGTACGAACGGAGTGCTGGGTTGGTCAAACTACCTGGAATGAATCGACCTACAGCGGATTTGGCTCCAATGGCCTTCGCGAACATTCGAGCAGGTCGCTGTCCGTATTGACGAGCGGAGACAACCATGATTTGGGATGGATCGTACTGGTTCAGGAATGAAGCAATGATGCGGATCCGGTTATCGGTCTGATTAAGATTGAGAAGGTAAAGTCCATCGGAATTGACAGTATCAATGAAACGGCTCATATCAGCACTCTTTTGCTTTGTTCCAATGTTCACACCGGATTCTTCGTAGAGTTCAAGTGGAATCAGGAGCCCTGTTTCTTCAGACATAGTAGTGCCTCAGCAAGCAACCGACCTGAACCCTCTTCTTAACCGCTTCGCATCATCTCCAAACTACGTTTTTGATGAATGGAGGGGAAGAAATCAAATCTATGCGAGTGAGAGATGAATTCATGGGGGCCACTTTTGCCGATGCAAAAATAGGTCCAGACGGCTTTTATATCGATGATTCTGGTGCGGCTTTACCTGTTAGTGCAAGCGATCTCGAGCGGTTCATGTATTGTCCGCTATCATGGCAACTTGCCAAAGAAGGGGCTTCTGGAATTGGTGAAGCCGTTGAAGAGGGCATCGAGAAGCACAAGGAAATCCATAGTGAGATGAGTGACTTCCAAGAAGCATTGATTCGGATGCGTCGATCACTTCTCATCTGGTCGTGGTGGTTTGGAATCATCATCGCCTTTGCCATTGATGCATTCGCTTTTCTTTACATTGATAATATGATGAATTCACCATTGGAGTTCGCCAAAGTTCTCTCGATGTGGTCTGTGTCCTGTTTGACCGCTGCGATTCTTTCAATCGCACTTCCATGGCGAAACTGGTTCAAAATCGAACAAAGCATGAAGGAGATTCGTGAAATAAAGCACCGATTTGACTCAACCGGACTGGAGCCAACATGGAGTCCAATCGGTTTTCTCGGTGGATGGTTTTCTGCAGGTAAAACCGAAGCAGGATTGCTCTTGGCTACAATTGTCATAGGAATCCACGCCATTGCACTCGTTGCTGCTGAGGATCGAAGTCAAGCTGGATTTGTTCTCATCGTCATTGCATTTATCTGGACATTTCTTGCAACTTGGCAACTCCAACGCTCGCTTAAGGCAGAGAGTCAAATGATTGCTAGTCGAGAAAAGGCCGGGCTCGAAGAGGGGGCTGAATTGGTCTATTCAGATGATGACAAAAACAGCGATCTTCTCCTCGATGAGGTTTCAGGACTGCGTGGACGTCCAGACCAAATCGTCATCATTGATGGCGAATTCATCCCAGTTGAGCAAAAGACTGGAAAAGTTCCAAAGAAACCACATCAATCGCACCGCTTGCAGCTTCTGGCATACATCTCACTTGTCGGAACGAGTACAGGGAAAATACCTCCGTATGGGGTACTTCGTTACGGTGATGATGACGTTCATCAGGTGTATTGGGACGAACATGCAAAACAGCACCTTCATGACAATATCATTCAAATTCAACGATTGATGATTGAAGGCGGTGCCAAGCGAAACCACGAACGTGAAGGCAAATGCAGGAATTGTAGTCGCCGCTACGCATGCAGCGAATCACTTGTCTAATCGACGACGCACACATCATCCTGAGGATAGATTGTGCACGTTCGCGTCACATCAACACTTAAGAGAAAGTTATCTTGCTCTGAGACGATTCCGCCACCAGTTCCTACAATGTTGATGTTCCACTCACCAGAAATAAATTCACCATCGGCTTCGGGTTCAATCAAAACGTAGGGAGCGGTTTTTGTCGTATCATGCGTAGCGTTGTACTTGAGTGCTCCAGATGGATCTGTAATCTCAACGTTGACTTCACGTAAATCAAAAAAGTCTGGGAAGAGTTCTCGAATGATTTCACCGGCCATTTCAGTCTTGAAGTAGATACCAATCTTTGTAACCTCTGAATCAACCGTGAATTTTTCATTCCATTCAACGTTGATTTCTGCATTGGTGAAATAATGCTCAACAACGGTTGTTTCGATATCTGTGGCTTGTTTTACATCCCCGCGTAAATGCTCCATGTATTCCCTTCCTTGGAGAAGGCCGATACAGCCAGAAGAGGAAAGAAGCAGCATGGAAAGGGCGACAAAGATTGTCAACAATCTCCGCTGCATAGTTCGTCCAAACGACTCAACGATATGAAAATCACCCCGCCATGGGGAAGCGTTCAAACGAATAGGGTGATTCAGATATGTTGCCTGAATGACGCAATGTTCACTCCGAGCGCAAGCGATGACGAACCCTATGAGTGCTGACAGGCATCCATCACTCGAATTTTGCACCGCATGTCGAGCATTCCTTTGCATCGGCTGCGATGACCGCTCCGCAGGCTCCACAATCCGCTGTTTCAACCGCTGGCTCTCGTGTTCGGCGAGGTCGGCGGCGGGGCTTTGCACCTGCCGTTGCTTCACCATCTTCTGCAGTGAGTGGTGGTTCAGAATCGTCATTGAAGGCAAAATCAGCACTCGCTTCAGCGATCTCATTACCGGCAAGGGAACTGTCCGTTAATCCCATTCCAACAACGACCTTTTCGCCTGGCATGACACCTTCTTCGCCCGTCAATTCGTACAGATCGCCACGGATTTCCGCATCGCTCGCAGAGAGCGTTGTCCAAGCAGCACCATCCGTATCTTGACCATCGTCCTTGAGCGACTTCATCTTCTCCTTGGTTGGTAAGAATGCATCCAAATCATGACCTTCAAACGACTCTTTAACGGTCTTGAGGGTGGTGACCACTTGACTCTGCATTGCTTCGATTTCCTCTTCGGTCATGTCTTCCATTGCAATTTCATCAGCATTCCGTAAATCGTAAGCAGCCGTGACTTCTTGTTCAGCTGCCACGACGTTCTCATCCCATTCGTCCTCGAGATTGGATTCATCGTAACCGAATTCTTTGACTGCATCAGCAAAGTCCTCTGAACCGCTGACAATTTCGTTCTCGTCTTCCTCAGGAAGGGATACGAGTTCTTTCTCCTCAGGAACTTCACGAATCCGTCGTTCACGTCGTTCAAAGAACGAAGACATATCTTGCTCTGCACCGCAGTACGCACAATTTTCCATGAGATCTGGAATGGATTCACCACATTCTTGACAATCGTGGAATTGTGAGCGTGCCTTACGTAAATTGAACGAGCAGTGTGGACAACGATTCTCATCGCCTTCAAGCTCTCCATCGCATGCAGGACAGTAATTGAAAATATCACGCTCAACTTCTTCTTCACGTTCACGAGTAAGAAGGATGGCAGCAACGAGAACGCCGATCAGGGCAAGGGCGCCAACAAACATCAGCACGGCTGTTCCTGTGCCATCTGTGTTTCCTCCATTTGCCCCATCTCCATCAGCAAAAGTGGTTGAAAAGGAGCGCTCATAGGTTGAAACTATCATAGCATCAGAAGGCACCAACTGGACAATCGACATCCTTCCAGATGCTGTGAACGTGCAGGAAACCTCGGCTCTGTCTCCTGGATTTGCAATGGTAACTTCGGTTGTGTCCCACGTACTTTGACTGTTTTTGCACGTGAAGGAGACATCGCCGGTTCCTCGAGTTGACTTCACATCCAAGGTCATTGTGTATTTCTTTCCGGACTCGAGCGGGAACGTTGCAACATCACCTGCCTCATCGAGAAGAATCATGGAGTCGCCATCCCAATCAAGTTGAAGATTGGCTTCAACCATCACAGAGCCGGTCGCAATGCTGTTGCTTGGAACTCGGTCGTAGGAGCCAGATGCTGCTCTCCATTGAACGTTAATTTCTGCTGTATGTTGTCCCAATGCGGTTCCGTGTGAAGTGGTGTAGGTGTAGGTCTGTGCCGTCGTAAGAACGATGAGTGGGGATTCGAAGGTCTGCCCCTCCCATGTGTAGGAGAACGTCCCTGAGACGGTAACGTCGCCTGTGTTGGTTGCTGTCATTGACCAATCAACAAACTCGCCTGCAGCAACGGATGAACGGTTGGCGAGAGCCAAGGGATCGACAAAAACGTCCGGTAATTCTGGAAGAGAAAAGGTTCTGAGCAACACATCGTTATCGGTGCTTTCTTGCGTGAATGAACCCATTCCATAGGGGTCGATATTGACAGCAAGTGTGTATTGACCCGTTGGGAGACCTGCAATATCGGAACTCTCGATGGTTGTTGTCCAAGCCTGTTGACTGTATCCTGTTCCAGAAATGACGACATCGAATGCTTGCATAGAACGGACGACAGAGTTGCCCTCCCGCAATTCCAAGATCATTGGAACAGTTGTTGTACCTTCACCGGCTTCACGTGCGAGGACTCCAGATACTGTCCATGGTCCGATGAGAGAGCCTTGCGTAGCCGTGATTGTAACGTCACCCTCGTGCGACAAATCCATTCGAGCATCAACGTTCAAAGCAAGGGTGGAATCCTTGCCTTGTTCAGAAGATTCCAGCACTTCATCTTGTGCATCGGGCGTGAGAATGATGTCATAGGAACCAGTTGAGGGTGCAACGAAAGTGGTATTCACCCAAACCTCGGATCCTGCAGGAATGGCATCAGTTGGCAGTTCTATGTCAGCCATTGAACCAGGATAATTGATCCCAAGATGCGAAGTTGATGCATCAACACTCCCAATGTTCCCTATTTTCGTGTTCAGCTCTATCGTATCTCCTGCATGAATTCCTGAATTAGGATTCATTGAGGTTTCGAGGATGTACAAATTTGGGAGCCCCTCAACAATGAAGGAATGGTAAAAATCGTGCTCTGGCCCATTGTTGTATGAGTATCTCACCCACAACTTATTCTCGCCTTCTACCAAGCCGTTCCAAGTTACAGAAACAGTTGCGAAATCATTGGCTTGAATGTTCACTGTCGACTTTAGCAATTCACTGCTCGATGAGATGGCATTGGCATAAAAGGCATAATTAACATTCGCTGCACGTTGAGAATTGGTGTTTTGGAGTGTCAGAGAACCTGTGATTGACCCGCCTTCAGTTGGGCTTGCGGGGAGAATACTCAGGGTCTGCTCAGAGGCCTGTACACCGTTGCTATCGTACGAACTTGCCGGGACAACAGCCATCGATGTCAACATCAGGAGAACACAACAGACTGCGTATGCGCCTCTCGCCATGGTAATTCGACGACAAGCAAAGCACTTGAACCCATCTGGTCAATACCCCGCCAAGACCCTCCATCTTAACATGGTGGAAGGGGAGATTTGAAGGATGGTCGCATGCCTAAGCAGAGCATGGGAGGGAGAATTGTTGCAGTCGGCCTCGTCACCTTCCTTCTCCTTTCGATGCTCTCGGTTTCACCACCATTGGACACTCAACTTGAGGAAGCGCCTCAATCATTCAACACATCATCGGTGAACATCGTCTTCTCGAACGGCCCTGCTGAGGACGAATCGGTGACTGGTTTGAAAACGATCACCTTCGCCTTATCGGGAGTTGGAACCATCGATTCCATTCTCGTTGAGATTGCTGAAGTTGGGAGTTCGTATTCCACCCTGACAAACTTGACTGGTTCTCCTTGGTTGTTCAATTTTGATTCAACAGCGTACACGAACGGAAGTTACACCCTTCGTGCCACAGGATGGGATACGGATGTCAGCGACAATACGACAACGACGAGTGAAGAATTCACAATTGACAATCACATTCCTGAAATTACGGCTTTCACAGCCCTTTCTCCAAATGTTGGAAGCGGTGCATCAAGCACAGACCGAGCATGGTTTAACGTGAGTCAGACTGGAACGCTCGAGTTCCGATACGGCATATCAGACGACGATTTTGATCGTGCTACGCTCCAGAATGTCCCTGGCCCAGGGACACCAGCGACCGATGGCCCAACGTCCGTGTCGTATGGCTGGGATTGGAGCACTGGTTCGTTTTCAGAAGGGACATGGAATCCTCGTCTCACAGTCTTCGACAATTCTGGATTAAGCAGTTCTGCAACGATTTTCATCGGCATTGACCGAACTGGACCAGTGATGAGCAGTGTTTCCGTTGGAAGCGGTGGAACATGGCAATCCACAACCTCGGTTAGCCTCAGTGGCATTCTTGACGCTGCTAATGATGGATCTGGAAGCGGTGTGGATTTTGTCGAATTGCAAATTGACGGCGATTCATGGACACCGTTAACCAGCAACACACACACCATCGAATTGAGTGAAGGAAACCACAGTATTGCCTTACGAGCTACTGATCTTGTCGGAAACATTGGCAATACGATTACTGAGACTGTTCGAGTTGATACCTCAATGCCTGAACTCGTTGGATGGACGGTGGATCCGCTCACCACGAATTTAGTCGGTACTGCAAACATCTCCTATGCCACGTACGATCTCCTTTCAGGAGTTGACCTCAGCGCTGTTTCCCTGCAGTATGGGTTTGACTCAAACGGTGTAGGATTAACGCCAGATCTTACAGGTCAATGGTTGGAACTTCCTGGATCTGGATTGGATCGTGGGTTAGCAATGGCAAATTGGGCAACAAAATCACGTCAATATTTGATGCTACGAGCAACAATTTCCGATGAAGCAGGGAACACAGAAACAAGTGAACCTCGTGGATTCCAGGTGATGCCAGGTCTTGATCTATCGTGGAATACAACCGCTACAGATGTTGACCGCTTGGTCGTACGTCCTGGTGAAACGTTTGGGAATGTGACCATCACAGGTGAATTGAGATCAAACCAAATCTATGCAGGAGCGGTCGTCGTGAGTTTAGAAGCAGCACCTGCCGATCGCAGTGCAACGACAGAATGGACTGTCATGTATGTTCAAACACTTCCAGCGGGCTCTCTTGGTGATAGTGTTGAAATCATCGAATGGTCGTACACCGTTCCAAACAGTGGACAATACGACTTGCGGCTACGCATCGACCCGACCAATGTTATCGATGAGAACAGTGAGATCAACAACGACCATTACATGGTCGTAACGGGTGCAGATGTTTCAAGCCCGGGACTCGTTCCATCCTTCGCACCAACACTTACTGCTTTGATTTGTGCTGGCTTTGTTGTTGCATTGCTTCAACAACGAGATTGAAAAAGAGTGGCAGGAGGCATTGGTACATGCGACAAGGGTTGCCACGTATTCCGAAGGATAGGATTGCTGTCCTCATTGGCTCAAAGGGAAGCACCGCCAAGGCACTTCGAGAAGCCTCAGGGGCGCAAGAATTTCACATTGATTCTGAATCTGGTGATGTTGAAGTTGTTTGGGGAGAACCTGGTTCCTACGACCCAATCAAGGCCATGAAATTCCCAGATGTCATCAAAGCCATCGGACGTGGTATGGCACCAAAGGCAGCCATTCGTTTGCTTGAAGATGACAATTTCTTCGAAATGGTCGATTTGAAAGATTTCGTTGGAAAGCGCTCACAACAGCAGCGACGTATTCGTGCCCGAATTATTGGAAGTCAAGGCAAGATTCGACGCTTGATTGAAAACCTCACCGATGTTGAAATTACCATCTACAAATCGACAGTTGTTCTTGTTGGTGATGCTGATGGCCTTGCCCTTGCTCGACAGGCCGTAGAGATGATTGCTGGAGGATCGGAGCATGGAAGTGTTCTTTCCTTCCTCGAGCGAAGCCGGAAGCGAATGAAAATTGACAACCGTTCGCTCGAATACATTGAAACGCGTCAAGATGAGGGTCGAACCGATGGATTCGATGGTCTCGTTCCTGGACTCGCCGACCTTTCTGAACGGCGAGGACGACGTCTTCGAGCTAGTCAAATCGATCCTGAAGATGATGAAGCAGTCGAAGCCATGATGGATATGGCTGAAGATGAGTCGATTACGTGGGAAGAAGAGTGATTCACTCTTCCTCATCTCGCTCAACGATGTGCGATAGATCCATTTCAAGAACATCGTACATAGCATCAGCAAGTTCAACATCAATTCCATTCTTGTTCGCCCATTCAACGAGACGAGTTACGTCTCGTACCAGGAATTCCTTGGCCTTTGGATGATGTTGAATCACCCCTTGGCCGACGTCAATGACGATTGGAGCATTGCCGTGCCATAGAATGTTAAACGGCGAAAAATCGCCATGGACCAACTCTGCTTTTTGCCATGATACGGCAAGAAATTCGAGCATTTCATCGTACACTGCTTGTGGGTGATCGATCTTGACATCACGTAACTTTGGAGAAGGTTGGGACTCCGTACCCAAGTAGTCCATGACGAGGACATTTTTCTGAATCGCAATCGGTTTCGGGACGGGAAGTCCCCATCGATAAAGCCGCATCAAATTACGATGTTCCTTGCGAACCCAGATATCAACAAGGTCACGATGTCGTCGTCGAAGTCCTCCAAATCGAGGATCTCCCTCGATGTATTGCATCAAATTCTTGAACACTGCATTTGAGGTGTGGAAAATTTTGACAGCCACACTCTCACCTTCTTGGTTCGTACCATGAAAGACGTGAGCTTCTTTTCCTCGCGCAACTGGAAAATCAAGCGTATCCAAGACTCCAGCGTTCATGAGTTTGTACAGTGACATAAGCGTGAGACGATCGAAAACTTGGTCGAAAACTCGACGATCAACCCAATCGTAGGTTCCGCTCCCCATTGCGCCTTGTAGGCGCTTCTCGATTTTCTGGAACATACGTTTGTTCTTTTCGTCTTTCATCCAGTTGTATTGACTGTCTTTTTTGGCTAATTCAGATACGAATTTTGCTGAATGCTCCTCATTGTAATCGAAATCAGCCTGTTCTTCTGCTGAACGTTGACGCCTGTTCCGCTTACGACGGGTTTGCTTACGTTGGCGGGTGCGTTCCGTGAGTTCATCCCAATCGTCACCAGAACGAGCCATACGAACACCCCTCATGCCTCGGTTGGTGTTCGATAAACTTCAATCCTTTGCCAATTCAAGCGAACAAGGCATCGATATCGTCGTCATCATCGTCGTCATCATCGAGAGGCTCAGGTTCAGGCATTTCTTCGAGAACTGGTTGTTCTTCTGCATCATCATCATCTGAACCAAACATATCGTCAACGTCGTCGTCATCATCTGAACCAAACATATCGTCAACGTCGTCATCGTCATCATCTGAGCCAAACATGTCGTCAACATCATCACCAGAATCATCTGCCTCTTCTGGAGCATCTGATGATCCAAACAAGTCATCTCCGATATCATCATCATCGCCACGTGAATTCATTCCGAACATATCAACGACTTCAGGAAGGACTTGCTTTCGAGAAAGATACATGGCTTGTGTCTTGGTATACCGGTGCTTCACATCCGCCTTTGAATCTTGGAAATCCCATGGCCATACGATGATCAAATCGCCCTCACGAACCCATTGTCGACGTCGCATCTTTCCAGGAATACGAGCCATTCGGGTTTCTCCATCAGCACAGAGAACCGTTACTCGACGACCGCCCAGAATCTCCTCAGCAAGAGCAAACATTTCACCCTTGTATCCGAGTTCTCCGCGTTTTTTCCCGTCATTTGGAAGTTTGACCCGGATTTTTCCTGGTGAGCCTTCAGGATTTTCCAAGCGAGCGAGTTCTTCCTCGTCCACTTTTTCCTCATGACGTCGTCCCATAGGGTCTCACCATGTGAATCGAAAGGTCGACCCCTCTTGAAGTCGCCCCTTCTCAACGAAGTGATTCTGCAGCATCTCGGCAGAGGTCGATGAGCTCGCCACCAACCAATCCAAACGCTACCGTTCCAATCGCACAGAGGGCGATAGCAACACGAATCGATGCTCCAGAGGCGAGAGGTCCTCTGCGACCTTCTTCGGGCTCATGGAAGTACATGACGACACCAATACGCAGATAGTAAAACATGGAAATAGCGCTGTTAATGACCATTAACAAAGCAAGCCACCAAACCCAATGAGCATCACCAATCGAGGAAAGAGAACCGGTACCAGTTGCAACTTCGACGATTCCCATGATGACGAGTAGTTTGGAGAGGAATCCAGCCATTGGCGGAACACCTGCAAGAGAGATCATGAACAAGAACATCGCAACGGCAAGGAGTGGTTCTCGCTTACCGAGTCCAGCAAGTGAGGAGAGGCGAGATGCTCCCCCTTCCATTTCAAGAACACCAAGCACAAGGAAGGCTCCAAGCTTGAAGAAGACAAGAACGAACATGTGGAAGAGAAGCGCAGCAACGACAACATCCATTGCATCACCAGCGTTGTCAACCAGTCCCCAATTCCAAGCACCGATGGCAGTCAATGCTGCCAACATGTATCCTGCGTGGGCAACCGATGAGTAGGCAAGCATACGTTTTGGATTCTCACTACCGAGAGCTGCAATGTTCCCCCACGTCATGGTCACAGCCGCAAGCACGCCGAGGAGTCCAATCCAAACGGCAGAGCCATCAGCAGTTGCATCAGGTACCGTGATGATTAACAGAACACGCATCAAACCAAGCATTCCCATGGCCTTGCTTGCTGTTGCGAGTACACCGGCGACTGGACTGTTTGCACCTGAGTAGGCATCAGGTGCTGCAAAGTGGAACGGTGCTGCACTGATCTTGAAAGCAAACCCTACGAGGACGAATCCGAGCGCCATCATACTGAGGGACGTGGCTCCTTTCTCAGCCCAGGTAGTTGCGAGGGCATCGAACTGGAGTGACCCTGCCCAAAGGTAGAGCATACTCAAACCGTACAATCCAACTGCGGAAGCAACAGAACCGACGATGAAGTACTTTGCACCACCTTCTGAACCTGCTCGAGACTCCTTGTGGAAAGCAACCAGAACGTAGGTTGAGAAGGAAGCAAGTTCCAATCCAACAAAGAGGACAAACAGATCTTGGGCGAGAGCCACAACGCTCATTCCAAGTGCTGAAGTCAACATGAGAATGTAGAAATCAGCTTGACGACGGTTGTTGAACAACACATCGATATCGTCGCTCTTTTGCGGCCCTATTGGCAATCGATCCAATGATGCAATTGCTGCTAAGAGTAGTGCTGCAAAGAAGATCGCTTCAAAAATTCGTGAGAACATATTCACCTTGAAGATGAGGGTGCCCCCTGCAATGATATCCTGTCCGTCTGCTGGAGCAGCATCAAGAAGATACCAAATGACTTGGAACAATGCCAAGGCCATGGTAAGCACAGCGAGAAGACCTGGCAGACGTGGTGATGCAACTGCTTTGAAGCGAGTTCCACCAAAGAGCCATGGCAACCGAATCGACGTTCCAGGGATTCGGAACATACCGTTTCCTAAGTTTGGAACGATCATGATGAGGAGCAGCCCAACAAAGACCGTCAATTCTGGACCGAGAGTTTCAATCATGTCAGAATCAAATCCGTTGTGTGATGACATATCAGGCACCTCCGAAACCAAGGAACGCCATGGCACTTCGAGTCCACATATCCATCATGTCAAGGAAAATCCATGGCATTACACCGAAGAGGATGGTAAAGGCTGCTAGCAAGAGCATGGCAATCTTCTCGGAATTATCGATATCAGGTACAGGTTCACCGTGCAAACTTTCTGGTGGTTGTGTCGCTTCTCCACCTTCGAAGATGGTTCGCTGCATCGACCAAAGGTAGTACGCCGCAGTAATAGCAAGAACAAGACCTGGGAAGATGATCCACCAGCCGTATGCGTACCAATAGGCAACCATCAGCATCAATTCAGCAACGAATCCTGCAAGCAATGGAAGACCAAGGGAAGCCATCCATCCAAACATCATGCTTGTAGCAAGCCATGGTGAATGCTTGGCCATGCCGCGCATGGCTCCAATCTCCATGCTGTGATAGTGGTGCTTGAAGGCACCACAAACAGCGAAGAGCATTGGGCTAATGATACCGTGAGCGAACATCATAAAGAGCGCTGCAGCCCATCCAAGCGGTTGCATACTGGCAATGCCTAGAAGGATGACACCCATGTGCGAAACAGAAGAATATGCAACCATTTTCTTCAGGTTGGTTTGTCCGAGACAGACAATAGCTCCCCAAACCAATGAAACCAGACCAATCATCATGATGATGAATCGGAATTCTTCCAAAGCATGTGGGAACAAGGAGATAGGAAGACGGAACATTCCGTAAGCACCCATCTTCAACATGACACCAGCCAACATCATCGAACCACCCGTTGGCGCCTGAACGTGTGCATCAGGAAGCCATGTGTGGAACGGTGCAGCTGGAAGCTTCACAAGGAATCCGAGCATGAGCATAATAAACAGAACCTTCTGAACTTCGAGTCCAAGCCAGACACCGCTTGCATTCGCACCGCTTGCTTGAACAACCATTTCTTGCATGTTGAAGGTCTGTGTATCCATGAGGAAGTACATCGTCAACAATCCAAGCAGCATGATGACCGATGCGGTGAATGTGTAGATGAAGAACTTCTGAGCAGCATACTTTCGATCTTTTCCACCCCACTTGAGAATTAGGAAGAACATCGGAATGAGGGTCAATTCCCAGAAGACGTAGAACATGAACATGTCAAGTGCGACAAAGACACCAATCAATGCGCCACCAAGCATCAACATGAGTGGGAAGTACGTTGCACCAGATTTCTCATTCCATGTTGCAATGATGGTGATTGGCATCAACAGCGTCGTTAGCCAAACCATTGGGAAAGAAAGGCCGTCAACACCAACGGTCCATGTAATTCCGAGTTGTTCAATCCAAACATAGGATTCTTGGTACTCAAAGGTGTTGAACGCAATGGTTTCCCAGTTTACTCCACCAATTTCACCGAGGAACATCAGGGTTGCAACCACGAACATTGCGAGCGAAATAATGAGTGTAGCCATTCGAACCGGAGCATCGAACTTCGCTCGTGCAGCAGCATTGAGGCGTGATGTCAAAATCAACAAGAAGATGCTTGCAAGAATCGGCAGAATGACCATCATCGAAAGGTAATCAATGTTCAAATCATCACCTCCAAGAGCATATAGATGACAAGGACACCCAAGGCCGCCATCATAATGTAATCACGAGCGGATCCTGTTGTAAGTCGACGAACCTGTGTTGAGAGTTTTTGTGATGTTGATTCAATGGTCTTGATGGTCCCATCGACAACGTTTCGATCGAACGCAGCACTGATGTTCGCGAAGCCCGCAACAAGTTTGAGCATGGCCGCATCGTACCACTTATCGAAGTAGAGACGCTCTTTGAGCGCATTCGAAAGACCTGAGTTTGCCCATGCGCTGTTATCGAATCCACGCTTTGCGTTAACTCGAGAAGAGAGGTTGATAATGGGTTGCATCCACGGTTTGGCCTTCTCTCCGTCCTTGAGGGAACCACCATAGAGCGCCATTGCAAGACCTGGCCCGACAATAGCTCCGATGAAAATCGCCACGTAGGTCAGGACAAAGAAGAAGGCATCAGGGTTGACAAAGACGTGTTCGAATTCGTAAATGAGTCCCTTGAGCATGCCCTTCTCTCCGAAGAAGGCGTAGCCACCGTTTGGTTCACCAGCCCAGTGGGTAAACATCATTCCAGCAAGAATCACGCTTGAGAGCGAAACGAAGGTGAGTGTAACCAATGGAATAGGAATCCATGGTGTATGCTCGTGAACGTTTGCTGCAACTTCGGTCTTTGGCTTTCCTGCGAACGTCTTGAGCCACATTCGGGACATGTAAAATCCGGTCATGGCTGCACCGATGAGGACACAGGCAGCGGGTAGGAAGAAACGTGGGTCTTCAAGAGCAACACGCCATGCGTTTGCGATGATGCCTTCTTTCGACCAGAATCCACCAATGAGGGGCAATCCCATGATGGAAGCAGAACCAACAAGCATTGCAGTTGCAGTAATCGGCATCTTGGAAGCGAGTCCACCCATGTTTTCCATGGATTGGGCGTCGAAATGATCGTCATGATGGTCATCGTGGTGATCATCACCATGGTCGTCATGATGATGCAAATCGTGGTGTGCATGATGCATCTCGTGAATGACTGAACCACTGGCCATGAACAGCATTCCCTTTGCCATGGCGTGGTTGAACAGATGGAAGAGTGCTGCACCGAAGGCGACAACAACAATGCCGTGGGCTTTGTCATCAGTATGCCAGTCGTATGAATTGGCAAGCCATAAGGCCGCACCGAGTCCTGTGAAGATGTAGGCAAGTTGACTCATGGTTGAGTATGCAAGAACCTTCTTCAAATCGTCTTGAACAAAGGCGATGGCAGCGGCCATGACGGCAGTGATACCACCGATAGCAGCGATGATGAAGGCAAGATCAACCAGTTCACCATGCATGGATTCTGCTCCAAAGAATGGGAACATTCGAGCCACGAGGTAAAGACCTGCGTTGACCATGGTCGCTGCGTGAATAAGAGCAGAGACGGGCGTTGGACCTTCCATTGCATCAGGAAGCCACACGTGGAGTGGGAACTGAGCCGACTTACCAACGGCTCCGATGAACATCATTCCAAGCGCAAGTTGAAGTTGTCCAGGATCGACTTGTGCAATCAAGTCCTCATTGAAGACGATGGCGTAATCGAGGGAGTCGAAGAGATTCCAAAGCATGACCAAACCGATGACGAGGAAGACGTCACCAACACGTGTCGTCAAAAACGCCTTCTTTGCAGCGTACGCTGCACTTGGCTTCTCGTAGTAGAATCCAATGAGAAGGTAGGAACAAAGACCCATCAACTCCCAGAAGATAAACAACCACAGGAAGGAATCAGCGAGAACCATTCCAAGCATACCCGAACAGAACAACACGAATTCGGCATAGAAGCGGTGATTTCGATTGTCGTTGATTGGATCTGTGTTCATGTATCCAATGCTGAAGATGTTGATCAACATACAAAGGAAAGATGCGATAAAGAGGAGCATCACGGTGACGTGATCGATGTAAATGCCTACACCGAAGACCTTCTCGTTGATGGTCATCCCATCTTCACCGATCCATCCAAAAGAAAGCCAATTCCCAATGTGATGAGAACCGGTTCCTGCACCGATAAATTCCGAAATGAGCAACATCGAGAGAATGAAGCTCGCAACCATGATTGGAAGAGCAATGAGGCCGCCTTCTTTGGCCGACTTAACCCAGGTTTGGTTTCCATTGAAGATGTGTCCAAGGAAGAGAATGATTGGGAATGCAAGCATTGGTAAGAGTACGATGAAAATGGCATACTCGATGAATGTTGAACTGATTGTTTCTGATGTACCGCCCATTCTATCACCTCAGTGTTTCAAGAGATTCACATCATCGAGTGAAATCGTTTCGTGTTGGCCGTACATGGCAAGGAAAATGGCCAAACCAATGGCAACCTCTGAGGCTGCGATAGCAATGGCAAAGATGGCGTAGACCCAACCGGATGCATCTCCATGTTGGATGGCTGCTGCAACGAATTGGAGGTTTGCAGCATTGAGAATCAATTCAAGACACATCAGGACGACGATGGCGTTCTTTCGAGTGAAAGCGCCCCAAAGACCAATGGTGAACAGAATAGCGGAGAGAACGCTTACCCATGCTGGATCGATCATGCGTCTTCACCTCGTTGTTCCCATTCCAGATTTTCCCGACGTTCGTCACGAACAAGGTAAGCAGCACCAATCATAGCCATCGCCATGAGAACACCAAGGATGAGCAGTGGTAGTGCCCAAACGTCGAGCATCGTCTCAGCAAGATCGAGTGTTGTGACTTCTTTCGGCTCTTCATCCCAAATCTCTGCCGTTCCAAGCACAGTAATCATAGCACCTGCAAGGAAAATCAGGCCAAGCCGGGTTAAAGTAGACATCAATCTCATTCAAAATCCTCCTCCTGAATTTGCCGTCGAGTCAGCATAATACCGAACAGAACAACCAACCCGACACTGGCCAAGTAGACCAGAATCTGAATGGCTGCAAGGAATTCAGCACCCATAAGAATGAAAATTCCTGAGACTGCCATGAAACAGAAAATCAGTGAAAGCATCGAGTGAGCAACCCTCTGGGCGTAAATGAGTCCCAATGCACCGAGAATGGTGATCGTTGCAAAGACAAAGAAAATGATGGTCTCAGTGGCCGAGGCAACGTCCATTTCAGGCATCCCCCTTATCGAGCAAATCCTTGGCCTGCTTGGCCCATTCGTCTCGTTTGACGCGACCTGGGAAGAACTCGATGGCTTCATTGACTTGATCTTCTAACTCGCTGGTCATCTTGCTGATCTGTGAGAACGTGTAAATGCCAAGGGCGTTGAGTTTCTCTTCAATGAACGGACCAACCCCTTTGATGGTCTTGAGATCGTCTTTGTTATCAGCGCTCGCCGTTCCAAGAATATCGAAATCAATGTTCTTTGAACGTTCCTTGATACGCAGAAGTTCAGCTTCCTTCTTCTCCTCTTTGCTCAAAGCCTTCTCCTCTTCTGGCTCAGCCTTGACTTCGACCTTTTCTTCAACGACTGGGGCTGGTTCTGCAACTTCTACTTCGGGTTTGGCAGCCTTAGCAGCCTTCTTCGCTCGCTTGTCGCGCTCCTTTGTTGCACGCTTTGCAAGTTCACCATCGACCGCTTCTTGGTGGACTGAAGGAAGAACTCGAGTTCGGTTTGCATCAAACCATAGGTCTTGTCGGGTAAATCCTGACATTCCATCGTATTCATTGGTCATGAAGAAGGACGTAAATCCACAGGCTTCCATGCAAAGACCGCAGAACATACAACGTCCGATGTCAATTCGGCCAGAGACGATTTGATCGTCTGCTGTTCGTAGTTCGGATTGAGCAAGCACTTCCTCTTGTCCTGAATCGTTCCATCGTACGGTTGCTGTACTTCCAGAGAGATCCAAAACTTGAGCAAATCGCCACTCGGATGGAGGTGCGGTGTGGGCTGTAATCAAATCAAAGGATTCGAGTTCTTCCGTGACTTCTTCACGGAACTTGGCTGCATAACCACCGACTTCGAGTTCGGCACCATAGCCTTCGTATTCGCCTTCAGCATTGTCGAGAACGTCGACGCGAAGTTCAGTCGTCATGTGCAGACAATCGTTTGGACAGATGTTGACACACATCTTACATGCTGTACAGGTCTCCCAAATGACACCGATTCGTCCGTTATAATTTCCAGGAACGAAGAGCCATGGTTCCATATCTTCAAGACGTTCGTATGGATACTGAACAGTTTGTGGCTTCCACAGACTTGGGAAGAGATCTGACGTCACTCTGTCAGGGGCGAATTCTTGCTTGGAGATGTCGTTGTACTTGGCACGACCTTTTGCTCGATGTTCGCTAGCATCATCAAGAAACTCTGGGTGGGAGGTGTTGTGATATCCCATTCCCAGTTTTTTAGGGAACATACGACCCAAGAGCGGGAAGGTTCGTAGCGCCGTAATCAAGGTGATCTTGAACGGATACCAGAACAGATTTCGGAAGTTTGGTTTTGCTTGAGGGTGTGTTGGCATGTTTCTTCACCTCATTCCTGTCCAGGTAGATGTGTACCTGCGGGTTGCACCGTTTGCACGTGGTACATACGTGCAGTGCGTTCATTCTTGCCTGTATCGTTGAGCAAGAGGAAGAAGAAAGCAAGCCACAAGATTGTTGTCAAGGCTGGTACGAGGAAAGGAATGCCAAATGCATCCCATGCTGTTCCTCCGTAAACGGTATCGGACATTCCTTCCACATCAAAGAGGTAGAGGCGATAGACAGCAGCAAGAACGACTTGCAAGACTGCAAGTGGAAGGAGCATACGCCATCCAAACTCAAGGATTTGATCGGTTCGAATACGAGCAAGAGAGAAACGAGCCCATACGAAGACGATGAGGAACACGAGCCATGCCTTGATGAGAACGACAAGGGCGCCTGGAATCAGGAGGTAGGCAGGTCCGAGGTATGGAATGCTGCCGATGAGGCCTTGGAATGGAAGATGCCATCCACCAAGGAAGAAGTGCGTGAAGAGGAAACATGCAGCGTATGTTCGAATGTATTCAGCCATGAACAGCATTCCGAATCGCATACCACCGTATTCTGTCCACCACCCTTCGACCAGTTCGGCTTCAGCTTCTGGCATATCAAACGGTACACGTTCAACTTCTGCGATCATGGTAATGAGGAACAAAGCCCCACCTAATGGCATCAAGAAGATGTTCCATGCACCTGCAGTGTGTTGGAAGTGAACGCTTTCGATAATGTTGAACGTACCGGTGAGCAAGGCAACGGCGAGCAGTGTGAGCAAAAGCGGAATTTCGTATGCTGTCAATTGTGCAGCGGAGCGAATACCGCCGATGAGTGTGTACTTGTTGTTGGAAGACCATCCTGCAAAGAAGACACCAATTGGGGCGATTCCAAAGATGGCAATGATGTAAAGAATCGAGAGATCAGGGTTTGTTGCATAGATGCCACTCGAAAGAGGAATCATACCGAGAATGAGAAGCGTTGTTGAAACAATAAGGAAAGGAGAGACTTCGAAAATGAGTTTGTCCGCTCGACGAGGAACCATGTGTTCCTTGACAAGGAACTTCATTCCGTCTGCAACGTTTTGGAAGAAACCTGGGAAGATGCTGAGGCCCATCCACGAACGGTTGCCTACACGGTCAACCGTTTCGTATTCCGATTGATTTCCAAAGCGGTTGTTCAACCACTTGTTAAGCGCACCCACAGGGCGGCCAAGTCCGAATGGAAGCATGTCCCACCAAGCGCCAGCGGTCACACCGTTTTCACCGACCCAAAGAGAACGAAGAGCCGTTGTTGCCCCACGTCGGTCGTTCATTCGAGCAACAGCTTTTCTCTCGATCCAAAGAATGGCGAACTGGGAGAAAAACAGGAGCAGGAACACAATATTCACGACGGCAAACGTTCCGACGCCGAAGGCAAGAGCAGAGGAACTCTCCTCAAGTGGCGTCCCTTCAAGGAGGGAAGTGATGGTCTTGTGAGCAAAACTCTCCTCTCCGAGAAAGAGGCTTCTTAGGTCGTACTTGTCATCCATCGTATCACCTCAACGATCCGTCTCTCCAATGCAAGGGTCAAAACTGCCCATAATGGCAGGAATATCTGCAACCTTGTAACCAATCATGGTTTTTGCAACGTATGGAATCGTGATGAACATCGGTGAACGTATGGAGAGTCGGTATGGATTCTTTCCACGGCCATCGCCACCACCCTGAATGTAGAATTGAGAGGCACCACGAGTGCACTCGTAATTGCTGAATCCTGTTGCGCCTTCTGGAGCGCGGGTTGGTGCTTTGGCGAGGATCATTTCATCGCCTGTATTGTAATGCGTGTTGGCTCCACCAGGAATCTTCTCGAGTGCGTCAAGAACCATTCGGCATGATTGTCGCATCTCTTCCATTCGGACTCGATAACGATCGTAACAATCTGCACCTTTGACCGATGTTGGCTTTTCGACAGCAGGCTCCCAATCGACCTGATCGTAGACGGAGTATGGGTGTGCCCATCGAACGTCGTAGTTTACGCCAGCAGCACGGACGTTTGGTCCTGAAACACCTGCGTTGACCATGTCTTCGGCACGAGCATAGCCTACACCCTGCAATCGAACCAACCAGATGGTTGATTCATCAAGCATCATCTCGTATTCATCGATTCGGTTCTCAAACAACTTAATCTTGGCACGAGTACGATCTGCAAATCCAACTGGCAGGTCTCGCTTGACACCGCCAATGCGAGGGTAGTTGTAGTGCATTCTCGAACCACCGAGTTCTTGCAAGAGGTCGAGGAACATCTCACGGTCACGCATACACCATGTCATGAGCGTCAAGTTTCCAATATCTGGGCCGAACGCTCCGAGCCACATGAGATGTGAAGCGAGACGTTGCAACTCAGCAGCAATGAGGCGAATAAACTCGGCTCGCTCAGGAACTTCAACTTCGAGTAAATCCTCTGCAGCGTAGATGTAGGAGTTCGCCCACGTCATTGCGCTCACGTAGCAAAGACGGTCGCAGTATGGCGTGACTTGGGTGAAATCACGAGCTTCTGCAATCTTCTCAACACCTCGATGGATGTATCCGAGTTCTGCTTCAGTATCGACGACGGTTTCACCGTCAACCTTCACGCGAAGTGTCCACAATCCATGCGTCATCGGGTGCTGAGGGCCCATTGTAATCCACATTTGTGCCATAGATTCACCTCACTTTACGCGGCCCTCATCCGCAGGTTTTCGCACAAATCCTTGTGCATCATCATACATTTCATTGAAATCATGATATCGAATTTGATGTTGCTTTTGCAACGGATGGAATCCTTCAGGGCTATCGTGCGGATTCAGGACACGGTGCATGTTTTCGTGGCCTTCAAACCGAATACCAACAAGATCCCATGTTTCCTTCTCGTTCCAATCAGCACCAACCCAAATGGATTGGACACTCGGAACAACAGGCGCATCTCCTGCGGGCAAATCAATGAGAACTTCAACTTCGAGTGGAATGGAAGAACCTTCCAATTCGCTCGCCTTGAGAACATCCGCAGTGAACGGTTCAACATCTCGAACAGGTTGTCGAAGGAAGTGATAAGCCACTCCCCATCCCCTCTCGGCATTGTCTGGGTAATGCGTTCCTGTAATCATTGAACAGTAATTGACGCCTGCATCAAAGCGTAGCCATTTTGCAAGAGCAACCCAGTGTTGTGGAGGGCAGGTCAATCGAACGAAGGCGAATTTCGCAGCGTTGCTGTGGTGTTCGACTGAGACAGTGATACCACTGCCTCCGAATTGCTTCTCAGCTTGCTCAGAAAAGGCTGCTGCAGCTGCTGCGTTTTGTTCTGCAGAGATACTCATTCCCATGTTCAGTCCTCTCCTACAATAACTGGCTTTTCACCATCTCGGCCGGTGCTAGGCGCACCACCGATTCGGATAATCTTCTCACGGAGAAGACCGAATCCATCGATCAGTGCTTCTGGACGTGGTGGGCAACCTGGAATGTAAACGTCGACTGGAATGACGGTATCAACGCCCTCGAGGATGTTGTATGATTGGAAGTATGGGCCTCCTGAAATAGCGCATTCACCCATGGCGATGCAGTACTTTGGCTCAGGCATTTGTTCCCAGAGACGAACGACCTTGTCAGCGAATTTCTTGCTGATAGGTCCATTGACAAGAAGAACATCGGATTGGCGCGGAGATGAACGGAAGAGAACGCCGAATCGGTCTCCATCGAATCGAGGCGTTGCAGCAGCAGCCATCTCGATGGCACAGCACTTAATCCCCAAGTGGAGGGTAAAGAGTGATTTTCGACCACCCCAGTTAAAGAAACGTCCAGCGAGAACGGAAAGCAATTGCTTGATTTTGGTTGCCTTGAGTGCTTCGTCGGTAACGTCGCCAACGACTTCGACCAATGCACGACTGTTGAATGCGGTGTAATTTTCTCCTGATTCTGCCATATGATTCACCTCAGATGTAGATTCGACCTCGCTTGCGGAATACGTACCAAACGCCGAGCGACATGATTGCAAAGAAAACCCCGATGATTGCAAGGCCTGCTTCTGCGTTTGCAATGTCCCCACTGACTGTGGATGTTTCATTAGCGGTAACCATGCCACCAAGGACAAGGAACATGAACGCTACGTCAAAGACGAGGAAAACGATAGCGTACCAGTAGTACTGGAAGTGGAATTGGATCATTGCATCACCAATCGGTTCACTTCCACACTCGAAGGTTGAGAGACGACGAGGGTAAAGGCTGTGGTCTCGCTCATAGCCTTCCAAAAGATACGATCGTGTGATGTGGGGTCTGGAAGGGTCTGTGCGTGGCCGGAGCGCCCAAGACATGATGAAATTTGTCAGGGGCATGAGGATGCCAACAATCGCCAAGAATGCAATCGAAAGATAGGCGCTCGGAACTGAACCTGTATCGACCATTTGTCATCGCCTCAAGAAAGCATCCGCTCTCTGATTAAACCGACTTGAATGCCCTCCATAAGCGTTCCCAGTCGGCCTTGAACGAAATCACTGCTTCGGCAGTCACAATTCGTGCCTACGTTGTCCGATTATTGGCGGCGGCTGAGGATAAAGACGAGGCCTACAAGCAGAAGGAAGCCTCCAGCGAAGGCGACGACAGTTGTGTCGTCTGTAAGCCCAAAGAATCCTTCCTCGAGATCACCCGTTACTTCGAATTGCTGATTGACACGCCCAATGACGCCAATTTCTTCTGGTTGGACGGAGATGGTAAAGTCGAATGTGTCTGCCAATTCCGCACCATAAGGTGGCTTGATTTCGACGGTGATGTTCATGACCTCACCCTTCTCAATGGAACACACAAGGCTTGAGAGTCCGATGGTCTCACACTCATCCGTTGGATCTTCGAGTTCAATCTTCCAACCACGTAGGCTGTCGGATGCGAAAATCTCCGTTTCTGTCTCGACATTTCCATCGTTTCGAATTTGTACAGTAAACGATTTGCTTTCCGGGTAAATCAGGTTGAAGGACGTTGTCCCAGGTTCAACGATGTTCAAATCAAAGATCTTCTGAACGCTGAGTGAAACGGTTGCTTGACCTGTTCTGTTTGCAGCGTTTGATTTGCTTGTCACCACGATGTAGAGGTTACCTCCTTCTCCGGTCAGTGTGGCCTCATTGACTTGAACGCGCAGCTCAAGATACATCTCATATGGTCGAACGCTGTATCCTTGACTGAGATTGAGTGTGAACAACATCTCCTCAAGCATCGAATCTTCGGTATTTTCAATGTATGGAGAACCTGATGCATCCATCACGAAGGCACTGTTGTTCTCATCCCAAATCCCGAAACCAAACGGAACACTGATCTCATTGTTCGATGCGATGGGGAGGCCTTTGGAAAAGACGGTACGAGACGCAATGCCGTTTAGTCCAGTGAATTCAAGGACGGCGGTGTCGTCTCCATTGCCCATGTTACGAATCCACATGCCAACTGTTTCTTCATCACCAGGAGCGAGAATCAATTCACCGGTTCGACCATCGAGTCCACCCTCTTCTAGTCGGACGTCCATGGCATAGTCTCTGGTCGTGAGGAAGGCCGTGAATCGGAGTTCGCGCTGGTTGTCTGGAATACCGTCTCCATCTTCATCGATGCTGTTTGAGTCGCCCTTGTTGGTGATTCGAACTGTGAAGGTTGAGTATTCATCGCTATCGGCCACCGTTGCCACAAAGTAGAGTTGTTTTGTCGAACGAGCATCAACAGAGGTAACATCGAATCGATTGCCTGCATCATCTTCAAAGAAATACGTCCACGAAGGCGATGCGGTTTGTTGGATGACGCTTAGTCGGAAACTGTCTTCGACATTCCCAGTGTTTTCAATGGCAAACGGGAACTTCACCTCGTTCCCGTTTTTCCCTGTCTGCGTCATTGCGACGGAATCAGCTTCAAAGCCATGAACTGCAGCAACTGACACCGAGAGTGTGACTTCATCGTAAGCCGATCCGCCGCCGTTTGGGCTGATGGATAAATCGATTTGTTCGGTTTGAGTTGCCAAAGCATCGTTCGGTAATGTAACGGTCACGTCGATTGTTTCTTTTCGATTCGGTGTGTGCTTTGAGTCCAGTGTAACCAGGGATTGTTCCAAATCGACCGTCCATCCACTTGGAACGTTTTGAGGTGTAATCCGGAAGGTATCGACGCCATTTCCAGTGTTTTCCACGGTGACTGAAGTCGTCGCTGAAGTACCTGGCTCAATGTTGTTGAGATTTGAAGAAATCATCGAAATGGTTGCTCCGAACGATTGCCCAACGGTAATCGTGAGTTCAGCGTTGCACTTGACCTGCGTACCATCCTTTCCTTGGATGTAAACGGTTTGTTCTTCACCAGCATTGACCGAATCATCAGGGCTGACCTTGAGATTGAATCCCTTTGTACCCGATCCTCCATAGGGAAGCAAGCCGCTTGAGCCTCCAACAAAGGAAACCCATGCTGCCTTAGGTCCTGCGGAATCTGCACGAATTGTCCAATCGGAGTTGCCGTCGTTTGTGAAGGTCGCCGTCAACGTATCCTCGTCACCTGGCTGCACATTGACCGACGATTTCGAGAGTGAAAGGCTGCATTCCTTGAGGACGGGAACCGTCACGTCGAAGGTCTGGGTATCGCTCGTGTTTCCGGTTGGATCTTGTGATACCGTACCAGTGATTTCCCAGCAGTACTTGTCCGCTTCTTGCTCGTTTGTAACGTCGAGGGAGACCGTGACTTCTGTTGATTCTTCAGCATCGAGCGTGACGGATGATTCTGAAAGTTCTGGGGACAAACCATCCGGGTTTGAACAGCCTGAGGCAGAGTTATCCTCATCGAGAACGAGATTGACAGTGGCTTGTTGTTGACCCGTATTTTCAACAATAAGTGTCCATTCGGTGGTTTCTTCACCACCCCATGTCTTGCTGGAGGTTACCATGGACAAATCGACACCGAAAAGGGCATTTCCCGAACCATCGCCGGCGGTGGTTGTAACCGTTGCAGTTTCAGTTGCTGGCTGGCCAGGAGGTTCAGGTGGTTCAGGAGAATCTTGAGCATTTGCCGTCACCGTTGTTTCGCATGAGCCTTCAGCATTTTGTGCCAGTGTAACGTTCATGGTCGCTTCTTCGTACGAACCTGAATCGATTACACCAGGAATTTGGGTGATGGTTGAAGTGTATGCACTACAATCTTGATCTTGTCCTTCAGCGGTGCCCAACTGTACCGTCACTGGATTGGAACCTGAATTGTAGACTCGGACTGTGTACTCACCCGCCTCACCTGGATTGATGGTCTGAGCGCTGGGAGAAACCGTAACCTGGATGTTCGCATCTCTTGCTTCATCCGCAGAGGCAATTGGTGCCACGAGAGGCGCCATGGAGAAAACCATCAAGGAAATCAAGAATATCGCTAGACGCTTCTCTTGCTTCAAAACCTGCATCGCTGACCCTCCCTATCTAGCGGGAGGTGTTGACCTATCAAAAGGATGTCCTTTGATGTTCACGAATCAAGCCGATACGAACTGTTCTGCGGAAGCCCCACAGTTGGAACAGGATTCAACCGATTGACATGTTGGAGAATCTGCATGGTATCTCGCTCCACAACCCGGACAGCCGCGCATTGAACCAAGGATAGGTGTCCGACATGACCAACACGTTGGTGCTTGTTGTTGAAGTGGAGGAGTTTGTAGGTTTGGAGGAATGATCTGCTTCGCATTTGGTTCCTTTCCTCTCAAGACAAAGAGAACGGCAAGCAAACCGATCAGAAGGGCAACACCTGCGCCTACGAAGAGCATGGTATTCTCTCCAGATTCGGAACGTTCGAACGATGCTGAAATTTCGATATCGACGGATGTTGTAGAGGAAGCAACATCTTGAACACCTGAGAGCTTAAACAACAATTGCTGCGTCCCTGTAATTGACCCAGTGAGTTGAACGGTCAATTGCTGCGAGTCACCTGCAACAGCGTCAACGATATCGCTTCCGACGATAGCAGCATCAAGTCCATTTGTCGTTTCGAGAACCAATTGGTGGGAAAGTGCAGTATTGCCCGTGTTGGTGATGCGTACTTGGAGCGTTCCTGAACCAGTGTCATCAAGCGATGAGAGCCCTGTGACTTCCCAATCCACACTTCGTTGTTCGGCCACGAGCATGCTTGTACCCTCCGTAATGGAAACATCATTATCGTACAATGTAAAGGAAAACGATGGTTGTGAACCAACCTCGAGCGTTAAAGGAAGGATGATTGAACACACAACTGGAACAACATTTTCATCCGTCACGGTTCCGATATCGAAACATTCACCAAAGACACCTTGAGAAAGTGAGGTTGAAATTTGAGGACTCCATGGTACGTCGGCCTCATTGATCAGGAGCCACGTGAAGGTCATTTCTTGGCCAGGAGGGTGAGAACCCGGTCCAAATGGGTGATCGAACGTTTGTTCATCCTCAAACTCCAATTCTGCAAACGTCAGTGAAGGTTGAGGGAGGTTGAGGACATTGATTTCACCGAGCCAAGTGAATCGCTGATTATCGACGTCGAGGTTGAGTTGGATGTCACCAGAAAGCGCATTTCCGTTTCCTTGAATCGAAATGAGGATATTCTTCGATCGTTCCGTCCATCCCATCTCAATCGATTGCAACGAGGTTTGCGTTGACCATCCGGTTGGAAGTGTTAGACTTGGTACAAGCGTCATATCGACATTGCCTTTGTTTTCGATTGTAAAGAGAAGATTGACCAATGCGTCAGGCCTTGGAGTTCCGATGTTTGACTCAAGAAGAAGTTCAACCTCACGAACCGCCATGACTTCAATTGGAATGTCGATTTGCCATGTCTGCGACGGTTCTGTTTGAGAGATTGCAGTCAATGTAACGATGCGTTGAGCGCCTGCTGCTGTTGAAACTTGAGGAGGAATAAATTGCATACTCACTTCCTTTTGGCCGTTCTTGGGAATGAGTCCCGTTGAACCGGACGTCGCTCCTGGATCGTTGCTCAAATCGGAGAATCCTGCACTCCAACCTGATGGTGCTTCAAGGAACAGATCGTATCCAATCTCTGTATTTCCATCGTTGAACACGCGAATTGTGAGATTTGTTGGGTTTGCAGGATGAACGGGGACGATGGTGTAATCGTATTCAATACGGAACTCAGGGATGTCAAGAACATCGAGGTAGAGTGAAAGTGGGTAAGAGATTCCATTATCGACATCAATCCCAACGACATCAATACGATACAACCCTGGTTCTGGTGTTTCAGGGTACACGATGGTGAGTGAAACCTCGGCTGTACCCTTGCCTTGAAGCGTGAAATTAGAGGCCGTCATTCCGAGGTACCAAGGTACATTTGTACCGTCTGAATCAAGATAGACACCGAGTGCATCAATGGAGGCATTGGTTTCCAGAAGAGCCGTATTTTCCAAGGTCAGATTCCATGTCGTTGTTGTTTGCGTTGCAAATTGCACCTCACGCTCCTCGACATCCGCTGTGACTTTCACTCCAGGTGCGGTTACATCGACAATTCGGGTCAAGACGTTGTTGTTCTCTTGAATTTCATCAACCGTATCATCTGGATCGATAATCAGTTCCAACGTGGCTGTTCCAGGTTGTTGGGGTGTCCAATACCACGTTGATTGTCGGCTTGCACCCGGATTGATGTCGAGCGTCTTTCGATCAAGTTCAACCCCGTTGACATTGAAAGCCAGGTCAATGGATTCTGCTTTGATGTTCCCTGCGTTGAAAACATCCGTCGTGAGTCGCACTTGGTCTCCAACTTGGGGAATCGTAACGTTCAGTTGCATCGAATTGAGAACGACTTGGGGGTCGGGACGGAGATCGTTCACACCTTGGCCTGAAACGGCGATGGCGAAGGGTTGTGAACCACTACCCGCATGATACGCATCCTTGACTCTCACCGTCCAGATACCTTTCATGGCCATGTCGATCAGGACAACCTCGAGGTTGTTGATATCGTCCTTCGTTCCACCTGTTGTTGAACGCCCGTTCGCAAAATCATTCCCGAGGTACACCGTTCCATCTGGAGCTTCGACTTCCAGATCAAGATCGTTGACCAATGCCTTACTCGCAAAGCGACTGCCTCGATAATCAGACCAAGCGAGGACTGTCTTGAGTTGTGAATTTGCATAGGTCACATTGAAGACATAGGATTTTGATGTTCCTGAACTTGTGAGAACCGAACGATCGTCCACCCAGATACCTCTACCTTGAGACGGTGCGAGTGTTTCCTTGAGATTGACTCGTCCCCATCCTTCATCGTTGTTAGGAATGTCTCGAGAATTGATATCTTGGGCTCCTAAAACGAGGAGTGCTTTGACAAGTGCACCTTGCGGTGATGGTCGTTGAGCGATTTCAATCAGGTATTCACGAATCAAAGTAGCAGCGCCAGCAGCGTTTGGTGTTGCCATCGATGTACCTGTGTACTCAAGATACCAAGTCGATTGCCAACTTGATCCGCCGATATCCTGTGCCTCTTGTGCTCGGCAGGAACGAACATATCCTCCTGGAGCGATGATGTCAGGCTTGATTCGCCCATCATCGGTGGGACCACGAGACGAGCCTGACATGAGATTGTCAGGTGCACCACTGTATCGGGCTTGATGATTTCCAACGGTCACGACATTCTTTGCTGTTGAAGGTGAGCCGACCGTTCCTGGATTGGGACCATCGTTCCCTGCTGCAAAAAGAATGGTCAATCCCTCCTGTCCGTTGCTGACCTTATCGTAATTGAATGAACGGTCATCAACAGCCTCAGCCTCCGACGTGTACTCACCCTGCGTTGAGGTCGCTGAAGACCCCCATGAGTTGGTGTGAATACGTGCACCAGCATTGTAGGCCGTGTTTAGTAAGTAGTTCAGAGATGGAGATACAAAATTCCCTGTGTTATCGTTTTCCATCGCTTGGAAATACAACTCTGCATCGGGCGCCACTCCAGCATAACCACCTTTACTCCCATCACCCAAGACGGTGCACGCCACGTGCGTGCCGTGTCCCGAATGTTTGTCGGCTGTTGAACCGTCTCCAATAACATCGTAATTTCCGACAACTCGCGTTCCGAAATCGCCATGGTCTTCATCGAGACCCGAATCGGCAACAGCGACAATTTGACCAGAACCATCCAAATCCGTTGTGAAGTAGGAACGCATGGTGTTGATGTTCATGTGCGTTTTTGATTGATCGTTCTCGACACTCATTTGCGGTTCAAACCGGAGCCACATAACGGATGGTTGTCGAACAACATCAAGCAAAGAATCAGTCGAAAGATGGCCGCGGTACTGCCCCTGATCGAGGTGTTCAACATCATCAAGTGCAAGTTTCGCGACCTGAGAAAGGTCTTGATGAATGGTATTTCCATCGTGATCTGCGATCGAGAGGACGTCGAGTTGGTGTTCACTCCACCAGCCTTCCAATCGAACCTCTTCGCCTTGGAGCGTACTGATTCCATGTTCGAACATCATTGCATCCAAGAGCGAATCGTCGAGGAACATGGCCAAAGGAACATCCCATTGTGCAAGGACACTTGGAACCGATCGTGCAGCAACAAACGCCGAAGATGTTCCCTGAATCATCAAGCCAGAGGGACTAATGAACTCACGAACCTCGAGCCCTGGAATTTCAGACAGTTCGTTGCGAACATCAAGCATATGTCGGTCATTATCGATCAACAGCAATTGAACATCCATCCGAGGTTCAAGAACGTCGCTTGACAATGGTCGATGAAGTTCAAGACCGTTCATGGAATACGTTCCAAGACGTGATTCTGCTTGAGCTGGTCGCTCTTCTTGAACATCTGAGGAAGCATAGGTTCCAACAAAATCCGAATACGCATCCGTTCGAATCGAAAAGAACTCTACGTTCCGTTCATTCTCAAGTTGCTCGTGTTCTTGTTCTGGGTCAACCATCGAACTCCATGGACTCATCAACAAAAGGAGAAGAATCCCAAGGGCAAGACGGACTTGTCGCTCCATTGGTTTCAACCTCGCTTGGAAGACGCATTTATCGCTATGGGTCAATTGTTTGAACAAACAGCCATCAGAACAGTCGTGTTGTTGTTTCAACTTGATCAACAAAGATTTCCGAAGCATAGGTTCCAACAACATGATTCACTTCCAAGAAATTCTGCGTGTTATCAAACATCGTGTATCGCACAGAAATCCTCAATGTGTATTCATCCCAAACAGTGTATCCGAGAATCATCATTTCGAGATCATCCCCGGCTAAGGAGGAATGTGCCTTGACAGAATCAACCTCAATCCGCATGGTCTGAATCAACACGTCTTGGGAATCGAGGAACTCAACTTCGACCACAACATCGCGTATCTCTCGACTTCCATCGTTTTGCAATTCGGTCATCACCAAGTGACCACCACGTTGCATGTAGACCGTGTGAATTTCAACATCATCTCGAGGAATCACCCAATACCAACCGCTCGCAAGAAGGCCAACAAGCAGCATGAGAATCAATCCTGCTATAGCAACACGAACTGGCTTGATGTCTCGGATTCGTTCTTTGACAAACAGCGCCATCTCTTGGGCTTGGCGATACGCTTCAGCTTGCTCAGGATCGTTCAAATCAAGACCCATGTCTGCGGCTTCACGACGTTGGGTTGTCTCCAACAATCCCATCGGCCTTGCAGCGACGATATCATCCTCATGAACCACTAATTCGTCATCCATATTCTCACCCAAAAATCATCGCGAAGAGCGAAGCTATCCCCGAAGTAAACGGTTCAACAACCATGATGTGGCGTGTTTCGAGAGAACCTCCAGTCAATGTGCTGACCACAGAGAGGTCGGTCACGACACCGTTGACACCCATCGACGTTGAGGTCGGAAGTATACCAGTAAATTGTGCATCGAGCAACACACCTCGACCATCGACTTCGAGGTCACCAAAGAGAGGAGCATAAACGCCTGGCTCGATATACACTTCAGCGCTTGAAACGAGGCGCCCTGTTGTGATATCATCAAGGATGATGACGGGATACCCGAATGGACGATGGATGGTGATCGTCGCTCCTTTCAAATCTTCACCAATAATCTCCAGTCGGTCGAGGAACACACCCGGAGCACCCGGTACGTTGGATTGGCGCATGTACAATTCTTCAACGCCTTGATCCGAAGATACAATGCGTACGCCCCAGTCTTCCGTCGTTTCAAGTTTGAAGGTCTTCGGAAGATTCTTGGCGGACATGAGCGTATCGCCTTTCGCATCAATCGCTCTTCCGCTTGCTTCGATGTACATGTCCATCTTGTCCGAGTTGGAGGCGTAATCAAGGGTCATCATGCCTTGGAAGGAGGTTTCTTCTCGGATGTCGTAACGTGTATCCGGCGCAGCAGTGAGTTGCATGAACGATGGAACATCTCTGAAGAAAGTCGTTGCAGGCCACCAAAACCCATCAACAAAACGATGTTGTTGAATCATCATCGAATCAACACTCGTTTCGCCCACTCGGAATTGCTGAGGAACGTCAACAGTGAGTTCGAGAATATCACCGATCGTTGAAGAAAATTGAGTTTGTTGAGGAATCCCTTCGATGAAGGTTTCTGCCCGGACAAGATTCTCCAAATCAATGAAGACGGCGTAAGCGTAATCAAGGCGTTGACCAATGTCATAATCCATTTGCACTGAAAGCCGAGGGACAGTGAGATTATCCTGTCTAGTGAAGGTAGCCTCCACTTCAACATCTCTCGATTTCTCTGTATCAAATCCAAATATTTGCAATTCAGTAGAGGATTGTTCAATACCGTTCATGGTGACATAGAATCGCTCTCGTGCAGGGAGCCAGTCTTCCAGTTCCATCTTGAAATTGTACGTAGGAATTTCATTTTCGAGTGCGAAGATGTAACTGATCTCGATTCTTCCTGAAGGTAACTGAGGCAGCCATGTACGGAGGTGCCAACTACGACGATTTTCGAAACTCAGTCCGAATTCGTCAAGCATTTCAACATCGGTTCCAACCAGTTCACGTTCGGTGATGATGCCATCGTTGAGGAATTTCATCAATGGATAAGCGAACGACAAATTGCTTTGAGAGAACGTTTCTTCGAGAACTGCAAGTTCATCATCATCGATGATGAAATCAGCGAGAATTTCTTCAATGACAAGTCGCTTTGATTCGGTCAAGTTCGTTAACTTCGAGAGATTGAACTCAAGTACGGTACGTTCAACGGCCTGCATATCAAGTCCATGTTGCCATTTCGGTTCATCGACATCGATGCTACCTTTTCTCATGTCTGCGACAATGTCAAAACTCTCTCCAGTTGTCATGTCAAGGCCATAGGCAACGTCCGCAGTTTCTCCTGTCGTATCACCCACGTTGGATACGAGTCCATACACCAAATCGTTGACAAGCCCCCCTATTCCGACAACATCGCCCAGGAAGAAGGACAATGCTTCCACCCCTTCCCCTTGACTGAAATCGGGAATCTCAAGTCCACTTGAATCGAGATCGCTCGGTAAGACAATGTCAAGGTTGGCTGGAAGTGGTTCCAATCGCATCATACCGTTTAATCCCAAGAACGGGTCATCGTAATTGCTGACATCTTCCATTGAGATGCTGAATGGCGCTGAAACTTGACGTTGAAGCGAATAGCGTGCATTCCCTTCAGGGCCGGTTGAGTTTGGATCGGTTGGTGAATAACGCTGAATCGATTGGACATTGGAAATTTTTGCACTCAGAGAAGCCTGAGCCTGATCAGCATCAACCCAAAATCGGAAATGATCCCCATCCATCGTTAAGGGGGTTGTTGCATTGGTCATCTGAACCATGATTGATGTGATTGGCGTATCAGCTTGGAATCCAACCGAATCACCGAGATTCAATTGGAACTCCGCCGGCAACCCCTCAAGGCGAATCGCGTTGCGTTGAGCTCCTTGTTCACCGCCATAGGTAATGGTTCCAATGGGTTCACTCGCAGTATACACCAACTTCGCAGGATCTTGGATAACGCTCAACAGTCCGGGGCGATTTGAAATCATGGCCGACTGAGCCGTAACATCTGAGAAGTCAGTGCCTGAGTGACGTATGTGCCCGACAAGAAGCGCTCCGGATTGTTGACCTCCCAATTCCAGGGAGCGGATGCTCGTTACAGGATCATAGGATTGGAAGACCCGGGTGATGTTCGATATACGTAGACTCATCGCAACAGGGACAAGTGGTTCAATCGGTCCATCTCTTCCATCGACTTGTTCGATTTCCGTATCTTGTGAAAGCAAAATGTGATCTGAATCCGTCAACCATGGATGATCACTGCTTCCAATGGCCATCGAGATTTGGCCTAATCCACTGGGACTACGTACAGCTCCGTTGTTCCACGTTTGCCGCACTTGGCTCAAGCAGAGAACCTCAAGTTCTCCGCCGGAACTCCCTGCTGTTCCAACAATCAAATCGGGGAGCGTGTTCAAGATTGAACCCAAATCGAGTACAACTTCAACGAGTGTCAATAAGGCGTTATCGAGCAATTGCGCAATGGTGTTGAGATCTGGGTTGTTGAAATTGACTCGAGACAACCCGGTCGATGATAATTGGAAGCTTCCTTTCAGAATGAGAACTTCTGGTAAATTTTCAACATTGATTGAGAGTGAACTGACATCGCTTGCAAACCCACCGCGCATCAATGTTGAATCGTATGTGAGCGATTTGATTCGCTCCGTCCCTGCGACCATGATGAGCGTTGCAGGAGGTGCTGCAGGGTTAACTGGAAGTGTCAAGTCGTTTTGATTGGCCGTAGAATCACCAGAGAAGTTCTTGATTGCAAGAATAAACGAGAGACGGTCAGGGACTTCTCCAGGTAGATTTGAACTTCCTGGAGCTTCCCCAATCATTGTGAAGATGGCATCGATTTCCTCTTGAGGAAGCGTTCCTGATGGGATGCCTCGAATCCATAATCGAGAATCAGTAACGTTTCCAAACGTACCACCTTCGAGCGTATTGCTACGATCCTCAAAGTAGTGAAGCCAAAGATCGGCACCAACATCGCTGTACAATTCGACCGTATCGAAGGTGTTGTCACCAAGATTATCGTTCCGCAAGACGAGATCAACTTCCTCCGGTAACACGTTTGAACCGACCTCAGGATGAAATCCTACATCGATGTAACCCATGTCAATGATATTTGCTTGACCTTGTTGGTCGACTTGATCGAATTGGATGAATCCAATGCCAATTCCGTAACCACATTTGTGTGTTTCACTTACAGAAGCATGATCGTTGAACACATCGTAGTAGGTTTCATCACATTCTGTTTGTTTATTCTCAGAATCTGCGTTGGAATTCCGTATCGCAATGGAATAGGGCGCTGAAACACTGGTCAAGGAGAGCGCATTGGCTGGTAGAGCCCCTCCTGTGAGGAAATCGGTGAGAAGTCCGAAGATGTTGCCAATTGTGTTGGAGATACTAAATCTGAATTCCTGAATTCCAACCTCGACACGAAAATTGTTTGGAGGTTGCGTCAAGCGCGTATCAAGAACCAAAGCATAGGATTCTGATTCTTGAATCGCAGAGTCAAAAGCGAGACCTTTGAGCAACGAGACCTCCATATGAGCCAATTCATCCCAAATAGGATCGTTCTCATTCAGATAATCAATTTTCCACTGGAAGGTTGGACGTAACCATAGCGTGTTTGGAACGTTGAGTGGATTAAGTGGGTTCAACGGCGGTTCAAATCCGAATCCTTCGTTAAGCGTGAGGAGGCCGAGTACTGTAAGGGAGATGGACATATCATCGACCGAATCGCCATCAATATCGATGTAGTTCTCAAACAAAACGAGATCGGTTCCGACAAACAATTCGCCCGTGAAAGTTCCATACTCCCAAGCCTCGTATTGTGGGCCACTGTCTCTACTCGAGAAATTGATGTATAATGCGTAGGTGTTGACTCCTACCGCAAGTGGATCGGCGATGTTCCATGATTCGAGTGAAAAGAGTGTTTGAACAAGATTGTTTGGCCACCCATCTGGTTGTGTGCTTGTATCGAGAAGAACCTCATACGGTCGTGGATGATCAGGCTCAAACGGCGTCGTATCCCGTAATTGGGCTTGACTGAGGTACTCGGTAGAATCGTTGAGAGGATCGCCTTCACGGCTTTCACGTTTAGCAGCCTCCACCAATGCTAATGATGAGGTGGAAGAACCAGCGGCAATAACCGCATCGTCGCTTGATTCCTGAAGTTCCATAAGGTCAGAAAGCTTCTCCATTAAATCGAAGTCGTCCTGTTCAACTGAAACATCCGCTTGTACCGGTTGGAAAATCGGAACGAGAAGAACGAGGACGAGAAAGGCGGCCAATCTTCCGCGTTTTGGTTGGTGGAGTCCAGGCCGAATCAACCGAATCGCTTCCTCGACCATGATTAGAGGTTGAGGAACTCATATCTGAACCCATCCCCGTCTTGTTTGAACAAAACGAAGTTCTTCCTTACGATGTCAGCGCTGGAACAATTGTTCTGAGGAACATGAAGGGCAGATGACAATGGCTTCCTTAACATCGATTGGCATAGGAACTTGGAACTCAAGTGAGCAGTTAGAACATGCCCCTCTAAGCAAATTCACGTTTGCTTCGGGCGCTTCGGGAGCCTTCTCTTGTTCCAACTCTGGTATTTCATCGGTTGGAGGAACGAATTGTTCAGGTAATTCAATTCCGGAGGAAGAGGGTTTAGGGGATGATTGTGGTTCCATCAAATCGTCAATTTCGCTCATAGCAGATTGTTTCGATTCGGTTTGGGGTTCATCGTCAAAGAACAACGCAGCTGCTTCATTTGCGGCTTGACTTGATGCTTGTGACATTTGCATCCTTGGAGCGAATTGCGCCTGTGGAGTTACTTCAATTTCATTGGATGAACCATAAATTGACTGAAGTTCGGCTTCCTTCCGGGCGATTTCTTGTTCTTCTTGTGAGACGACATCTGCGCCACTCTCGAGGCCAGCGATTTGCGTTGCCTTGGCAAACAACGGAAGTCGCTGTGTTTGTCTCACCATCGAAAGATGTGCCCGTGCTTCGTTCTCAGGCAAGCCTCGATCGATCAGGAGTTTAAGAGCAATCTTGCCTTGCCAACGTCGGTAACCGATGAGAGCGATGGACATGGTTACAACACCTGCAAACAGAATCACGGCGAAAATTGCGTAATCCGTCTCAACGACCTCTGCTTCGCTTACAATCACTGAGAACGTGTGGCTATCGCTGTTATTGGAGGCATCAAACACTGTCACAATCAGCGTATTTGTTCCAATTGATTCAAAGATAATGTCCACTCGGGAGCCGATGTAGTCAGGATCATCGAGGGCATCTCCATTCTGGTCTGAATCGACGAGTGAATTCAAATCCCAATGGAAGCGCAAATCTGTATTTTCATCGTAACCATCCGATGCTGTCACAAAGAAACTTGTAATCTCCCCTTCAACAGCTTGATTCGTCAATGCATCGATTAGTGGTTGATCGAGACTTGGCTTGGTTGAATCGGTAACAAGGATTTGAACGGAGGTGGACTGACTGTTTCCACTTGGATCCAGTACAATCAATGCAACGTCATGCGACCCAATCTCCGACCAATTAAACGAAGCCGTCGTTTGTTGACCGTAGGGCGTGCCATCCACGGACCAAGAACACGCTGCAATCTGATGATTGTCTGTACTCGTCGCACAAGAGAGCGTAATTGTCTCACCATGTTCGATTCGCCACCCCCCAGGAATTGGGATTGCTGAGGAACTTGAAGACCCGGTGATTCGAGCTACTGGATTGGTGACATCCAACACTGTGATGTTGGTTTGCGAACGATCGAAACCCAATTGGCCTGAGACAGTCAAAGTCACCGTCTTTTCGCCGGGTGTCGTCCAAAGATTGGATGCAGAAACACCGACTGCGTCGACATCATTGATGGCATCACCATCGTTGTTTGAGTCGACTGAGGCATCAAAATCCCAAACGTACTGAGCAATTTGCTGAAGATTATTTGGCGAGGATGCTGCATCAAAATTCAACAGTGTATCAAGTTCAACAGATTGATTTTCTGCGACGAAGGATGCTCTCATGACAGGAACCAATTCAACTCGAATGGTTATGCGAAGATTGGTTGAGCCGTCGCCTTGACCATCTGGATCGTTGGTGTTGTCGATAACCAGCTTCAAGGGTTGGTTTGCAAACGCAGCAGAAACAATCCAATTGAACGAAGCGGTTCCATCAACACCAACAAGAGAAGCTCCGGTTAATGCCACATTGGATTGACCAGCAAGATAGTTCGCATTCATCGATTCTGTCTGAAGATAGACATCACCGACTCCTTCCAGCGACCAAGCCGTAACGGATACTGCTGTTCCTTCTTCAAGCCGAAGGTCATCATCCTCAAGCAGCGTTAGGTGGCCATCAGGAATGATGCCGACAAGGTCGTGAAAGGAGGTCCACTGTCCATCGTTTAGTTTCGTGACGGTGATGGAAACACGTCCCAAATCTCCGCCTTGGTCACCGTTCCCTTGATCGCCATCATGGGCAAGGTTATCGACGACAATCGTCCATGTTTTTTCGGAAATGGAGAGTGGAACCTTCCAGTGGAATTCGTATGAACCGTTGGCAAACTCAGTCGAAGGGACTTGTTGGTAGGCGGATCGATACGATTGACCAAGAAGGTAGGGTTGCAAACCTGCATCATCAAACACAAGAACATCAAGCGCATCATCGATTACAAGAACGGTAATCTCGTAAACGTCACCAGGTGTGAGCAATCCAAGAGAAAGTTCGACACACTCTCCATCGTCAACAGGCACTTGCGAAGCAAAGGTTGTTGCAGATTCAGAAGAGCAAGAAGGTGCCGCCCGAGCCGATGTGCTTGAGGCAAGCGGGGCAAGTGATACACAGAGCATCAAGACAAGAACCACAGCGATTTTCCTCGAATGCATATGCTACCCTTCTTTTCCTACTCTTTCAATGATGCGACAGATTGTGTTGAACCCAACCGTTGTCGGCTCGCTTGAGGATGGTGACAACGCCTTCATCATCGATTCGAACTCTGTCACCATCGTTGGCTGAAGCGAGACCAAGAGAATCTCCGAGGACTTCTTTTGCCTCTGATTTCGCCTCTTCAGCATCTCGTATGCGGGCTGAAAAGTGTGTGAGGATGAGATGCTCGGCGTTGCATTCCAAGGCAGTTCGGGCTGCTCCCGATGCCGTGCTGTGAAGGTGTTCTGCAGCCTTGTCACTCGCATCGTTGAGAAACGTTGCTTCGTGAACAAGAACGGTAACTGGCGAGGTTGTTTGTATCGACTGTTCGGCTGTATCGCCTGAGACAACGATGCTTACGGCTGGCTTTGTTGGCCCTCGAAATTGCGATGCTTGCAGTTCATCTCCGTTTTCTCTCTTCAGGTCAATGCCTTCGGAAAGTTGCTTTCGTTCTTCTTGATTCAAGCCAGCCAGTGTTGCTTTGTCTCGATCAAATGCACCTTTTCGCTCCTTTCGAGAGAGTTGCCATGCACAAGATGGGACGCTATGTGAGGTCGGAATCGAATCCATGCGGAAGGTAGTGAAAGCCTTAGGTTGCGGCATTGATTCATGCAAAACAAGTCGTGTCGCATTATCAACAAATTCGACCCATCGACCCGAGTGAGGTTCTCCAAGGAACCATTGAATGGGAAAACCAAGGTTCTGTTCTGTACCTCCCAGCGAAAACCACGATCGGTATTGGTTGAGAAGTTCAGCGGATGGCGTATCTTCGGAGAGCTTCGCATCAATCCCATCCAAAAGAAGGGCGTCGAGAATAACTTCAGATGTCGGACCGTAGACCATGAGGGGTTGCTGACGTCCATCGAGTGAGAGTGTTTGGAGGAACGGTAACAGCCCCCACGTGTGGTCGAGGTGGCCGTGCGTTAATGCTACTGCTACGATTCGATTCGGTCGAAGGAGAGCCGGTTCGTTTTCGCGCTTCAACCGGCTTCGTTGCTTTGCATATCGCATCTGGAATCCCTCACCAGCATCGATGATCACGAGACCTTCTTCGCAAGAAAAGACACTTCCACTTACACTTCGAGTCGATGTTGGTCGCGCTGAGGCTGTCCCAAGGATGTGCAATTCCATCAAACAATCACCTCAATTACGCGGAATTTGTGATGGCGGAAACCATCGGAGAAGAACCACGTCACCGATCGAGCGCACCCAACGCCAAGGGATAGCAACATGAATGGAACCTTCCACAAGGTCATCTGGGGTGTCCGTAACGAACAAGTGCGTACAGGAAAGGCTTGCATGTTCCACGACTGCGTCGTGGACAATACCGAGCAAACGGCCGTTTGGAAGGTAAACTTGGAGCCCCGACAGTTGCGATAAATTTCGCTCTCCCTTACGCATATGTTGCCCTCCTTGGTACAGGCAAGAAGAACAAGAACATCAAACAAACGCTTGATTTCACTTGCCACGGTTAAGGTTGGCTTTGAGGGAAGGTCGCAACTTTTCTGCACCCTTACCCTTGTTGAAGAGGCCACGTCCACGCTTTCCAGCAGAGGTCTTTCCACGGTAGGCACGACCTCGGTGGCTGTTGTTTCCGTTGGCTTGACAGAAGACACCGAGCTGCTTGTCGTTGATGATAGCAGGGTGGTGTGTATCGATCATGATGACCTCGAAGTACTTGTGCTTACCATCTTCGCCAACCCAGTACGAGTTGAGAACCTCAAGGTTCGGGAAGTGACGTGCAACACGCTCCTCAGCGATTCGCTGCGTGTTCTTGGCCATGGTAATCTTGGAAATACCAGCCTTGGAAGGCTTACGCTTCATGTGAATCTTACCCTTACGAAGCCCCCCACGGCGGACACGGGTGCGAATTAGAACAACACCTTGCTTGGCTTTGTATCCCAATCGACGAGCAGCATCGAGACGTGTCGGACGCTCGATGCGGCAGTTAACAGGTTCACGGCGCCATTGTGCCATGCGCGTCTGTCGGAACATGTGCGGGAGAGCCTCTTTTGGCTTCTTCCAGGTTTCACGAACATAGTGGTGGAGTCCTTTTGCCATGGTATCACCTCAATGGGAGCAACTTGCCGACTTTGAACCCCTTTATGAGTCTGTCCATTACGAACAATTCACGAAAAGGCCTGAATCACTTGAACGATTCTGAGACGCCTAAGTGAAAAAGTAACGCGTAAACCGACCAGATGGTCATCGGTATCAGTATCATCAATCCAAGGGTCGTTACCGGATTCATGAACGGTGATTGTCGTCTTGGATATCTGTTCTTCTTGTCGAAACTATAGGTTTCATCATATTCTATTGATTTGGAGATGCAAGATCTGTAGCAACAAGGCTTCTCCAACCACCCCAAAGCGAGTAGACGTTTGTATAACCCATTCGAGTCAGCGATTCTGCTGCGATGGCAGAACGGAAACCGCCCCCACAATACAAGACAATTCGTGCATCTTCCGAAATTGGATGTTTTTCGATATCACGCTCGATCACACCTTTGCTCAAATGGAGCGCTCCTTTGAAACTGCCTGCATCGTATTCATGCTGCTCTCGCACGTCGATGACGGTGAGTTCTTGTCCATCATTCAACATGGATGAAAATCGCTCAATGTCGCATTCTTGAATCACGGCTCGAGACTGTTCAACTGTTGCGAGGAATCGTGGACTGTGCTTCTTTCCCATGACCCGAGTGAAGGGGTTTCACATTTCAAAATATGCGTTTCAAACAAACACGCCTTAAAATATGCAGCACTCTAGATAATATATATGGAATGCAACATCGACCAGAAAGGTAGACTCGCTCGACTTTACACCGGAATCGCAGCAATCGTGGCTGGAATCGTCCTCGCCCTTCTCACCTTGGCTGGTGTCATACCAGACACGTTGGGTTGGCTATCCGTCGCTGGAAGCATTTTTGGTGGTGCGTTCGCTATCTTTGAAGCTCGCAAAGGTTGGTGTATCGTTCGTGCGGTTGGAATCAAAACCCCACTATGAAGTCTCAACTTTCGAGACCTCCGCCTTCTTTGGAATGAATCTCTCGATATGATGCATTGCAAAAAGGATCAATGCAATGAGTCCATACAAGAGAATATCCCAAGAGATTTTGAAAACCAACCTCGGCAGATTTGGTGAAATTGACAGATGAAGCGAGAGGAAGGCAACGCGCAGAAGACAGAACCAAACTGTCAGGTGGAGTGGCCAATCGATCGATTTGAACAGATGGAAGATCAACAACGTCATCAGAATCATCGGACCACCACCCATGAAGCCAACCCAGGCATTGCTAGGAGAATCCCTATCGCCGATGTATCCGCCTGTAAGGTATAGATTTCCTGGATCGATGTCACGTGGATGCGTGTAGCCATCCAATTGTCCCATCGCTGCCCACCACGTGAACCAAAGGCAAATAGGAAGAACGGCCAAGAGAAGATAGCGAGCGCCTTCAACAACGGGTTTTTCCTGCTCAACGAAAAGGAACTTGAACTCACGCTGACTCAAGAAGTAGAATCCTGAATAGAGAATCATAGTTGCAGCACCGGCATACGCCCCCCAACTGATGGTCACCCACGCAAAACCCACAAATCGAAGTGGGGCGATGGATGCTGTTTGTTTCCTTTTGATAATCTCAAGGATCCACGCAACAACGAACATCATCAAAATCGAAAGAACAATCCAATCGATGACATTGTTCTTGAACCACATTGCCACAGGTAGAAGGCCAAACATTGCAGAAGTTGTAGCCACAACAGGGCGTGATTGTATACCTTCGACATAAATCAGGTAGAGGAGCGATGATCCAACAACAAGGAGCATTGAAAGAAGAACCATCGAAATGTCTTCTTTTTGAAGCGTGACGATGTAATAACGCGCAAGAGACCGTCCTAAAACTCGGTGTTCACTGAGGAAGAAGGTTACAATACACACAACAACAAACGGCAAGAGAAGGTGTGTTGGAATTGTCTGTGTTGAAGATTTCAAGTAAAATCGATCGTACAATACGTAACCAAAGATACACAGGCCAAGAATGGACAATCTCGTTTCAGGAAACATCATTGTTCCGACCAACAGACCGCTCAAAGCGACGATGTGTGCACCCGTGTGTTCCTTTGAATTCCATTTCTCTGACTTCAAAAGCATCAATCCTATCACAAAAGCTGTGACGGGCAAGAAAATACCGACTGGGTAATACAAGGTGGCAAGTGAATCTCTATTGAAGGACAGGCTCATGGATAGGGCGGAAATGCCAAGGAAAGACAGTGATGCCCAGACCATGTGTTTTCTCGAACACTTAATTTGATTCATGGAATAGAGGAGAATGCATGTGATTGCAAGAAATGCGATTCCACTGAGAATCAAATCCGATTGTCGTAGCCCAATTTGATCAACATTCAATCGCTCCCATTCAATTTCAGAAGAGCTTAATCCCTCGATATGCGGGTGGCCTTCTTCGATGAGCCAGTCGTTTCTCGCTACTGCTGCATCCCAGTTCCATTGATCAAGCACTTGACGCTTCTCATCGCTGATATCGAAAGCATCGAGGGGTATTCGTCCGTGGACGGCATGAGGCATTGGCAGAGAGAACAGGGCTGACGGTAGGGTGGCGAGATCACGTTGCTGAACCCCCTCAACCACGACACCTTGTTTGATGTTTGGACCCCACATGAAGGCAGGAACATTGCGCAAGATTTCAAGATCTGAACCGTGTTGTCCAGAATCGGTCAATCCATGATCGGATGTGACAACGACCGTCCAGTCCTCGGATAATTCCTGAAACACTTCCTCTAAATTCGTGTCAAGCCAACGTAATTTCTTATCGTATTCTGGTGAGTCTGCTGCACTGTATCGATGACCAACGCTGTCGAGTCCTGAAAGGTGAGCAACAATGAGATTACGTGATTGCGAAAAGCCCTCAGGAGGCGCCCCTCGTGCCCATCGTTTCAATTCTTCAAACGCTTCTTCATCGCCCTGATAATAGTCAGCATGGCCGTAGCGTGCCTTGTAAAACGGAACGAGATCTCGATCTGGAATCAATTCCTTCCAAACATAATCTCCAATGATTCCAACGTGATTATCCGGTTCTCCATCATTATCTCCGTCAAACGTCGTTGCTAGATTGAATCCATCGATACTCCCAGGATGTTTTGGGCGGAAGTTCTGCAGTGCTTCATTTGGCCTCGATGGTACACCCGTTGCCATTTCCTTAACACACATCGCCGTCATTGTGAGAGGGTTCGTCCGCACCTCGAGGTAAGCACCATCTTGGACGCGCCGATTCAAATTTGGCATCAAATCAGGGTCACTCATCAAGTCGATGCGCCCTCCGTCGAGGACAATGAAGAGAAAACCCTCAGTAAGGGGTTCATTCGGATAGGGAGACGGTTCAACACCCTCCATCGGTATTGGCGCATCCGATACGATGTAGGAGCCCGTGTAGATGAGCGATGGCAAACAGAACAACGCAACCAAAGCAAATGCGACAATAGATAAACGAGGGAGTCGCATTCGATATTTGACCAGTACACATCGCTTATGATGCTTTCACCAACGATTCTGATTTCAACCCAATTCCCCATTAAAGTCAAACCTCACAGCCACTCCCATAACGCATGGCACATCAGGTGCAAGGCTCGGAAACGATTCTTTCCATGCTCGAGACGGAACATGACATTCGACTTGTTCTCGTCGACCGTGAGAGGGACACTGAAGCTCTTCGTCAAGAATGTGAACGTCAAGGGATTCCACTTGAGGAAGGATCAACAAACGACCTCTGGAGGATGTCAGCAACCGGCCATACCGACGCACTTGCACTGCTTGGACGACAGCCTCATGGTACGCTCGAAGAGGTGTTCGAACGAGGAGGTTCAATTTGGCTTCTTGATGGTGTTCAATATCCTACCAATCTCGGATTTGGAATTCGAACCATCGAAGTCAGTGGAGCAGATGCAGTTGTTCTCAACATCTCGAGAACACATCAAGACCGTCGAACGATCCGTCGTTCAAGTATGAGGGCTGATCGATTCATTCCTGTGGTTTACAGCGATACAACATCCATCATCAACGAAGCAAGAAAGAATGATTTCAGAATCATCGCAGCCGAGGACGTAGGGGCTGTTGAGCCTTGGGATACGGATCTGACTGGAAATGTTCTCTTCGTAGTTGGAGCTGAACGTGAAGGCGTATCTCAAGAAGTTCTGGAAGCATGCGATGAAGTTGTCCGGTTGCCGATGGATGGGTTTGTTCCATCGTACAATCTACAAGTTGCAATCAGTGTTCTTGCTGTCGAAGCATTGCGACAAAGAATGGTCAATCGATAGTCGGAATGTGCATCATAATACCTGAGTATCCGTCGATTAAGTTGAAAAAGAAATGCATCAGAGGATTTGCATGCGTCTTTTTGCGGTAATTGGAACAAGTTCAACACTGCTTTTACGTGCTGCTTTTTGTAAGCCTTGGAGCACCATTGTATTGTTTCACACAGACGACAGGAATGTGGAGATTTTCAGGAATCAAATGAGAATTTACTCCAAACGAAATGGGTTGGCCTTACCAACAATAGAAGGTTTCGAAATTCCACCGGTTGACACTTTGAATTCCCTCTCAGATTTCATGGAAAAGATTGTTGCATCAATGCCAAAAAATAGGCTACAAGTCGATGACAATGACGTTTTGTTTTACTCAGGGACGGTGCTTCACATTCGATGTCTCGCCACCTTGCATAATTTCAGAACAATGTTGCTACATGATACAAAGGTAGGTTTTCATACAACCGGAGATCTTAAACTTCAATGCGACAAAGTAAGCCTAACTCTTCAAGACTTTCTTGAAGTAAATCAAATGATAATGACAACTAGACATTCTGGTGATGAACGATCATACGTAATCCTCCGCTCAAAAGACGACTCTTGGGAAACGAAGTCAAAGTACTTGCTGAATACTGAATTTACCAATGATAAATTACACCTATATTGGGGTAAACCTCCATCCAGCACACAAAGGAAATTCGTCGCTATGGATTGTCATGAGTTGAAACAACACTTTGGGCAATATACGATTATCCATCACAACTTACCTCCAGCAATCGACCTTTTGATGAGATATTCAAGCGATTTTGAAAACGAGGAGGAAGAAGAATGACTTCGAAGATTCTTGCAATTTTGTCTCCTCCTGGTGATGATTCAATTATTTCTCAGGCAAGAGTAATCCAAGCACATCAACCAGATTTGGTTATATTGCTGAAGACATACTTCCCCGGCCAAAATCCTACACCATCATCGATGCGGCTCTTGGCATGGATTCAAGGGTCTACAGAGTTGATTGACACGTACCCAGAACTATGCAGTTTAATTGACATCCCATACACCGCACCTTTCGGCTTTCAGCCAGCGAATAATTTCGGAGCCCCATCTGTTCTCGAGGTCGATATTCCAGCAAATGAACTGCATCTCCATGTTCTAGAACTTGAAAAGCGATATGGAGAGTCGGACTTTCGTTTTGACATATTACCTGGTGCAAAAAAGGTTCTTGCGCCGCTGTTAATTCCTGGAGCCCTTCAATCCACGAAGATTACATATTCACTTGAAGAAGGACACATCCTGATCCTTCACGATGATGGGACTTATACTAGAGAGGAGGGACTTTTCCTATCGTTAATCGACAGGTTTTGGCTAGCTGGCATACCCGTCTACGTTGAGAATAACAAAGAGAGCATAAGCGAGATGTCGAGTTTGTATTCTGCACTTCTCAATTCACAATCAATCGAATTTCAAACTAAGAATGATAAGATTAGAGATAAAAGCAGGAAAAAAAGTCCCTCCCCAAACAAATCCATAGATTTGCCACTAAATTCACTAAATGAGACTGCATTTAAGCAGTTTCAAGATTCAGGTGGAACAATAGAACATTTGCCAGAACACGTAAAGAGGCTCACCCTCAATGATTTGACATGGGAAATCAAGACTGAAGAAGATGATTTTAAATTGGGCAATAGTCTTGAACTCATTGCCGCCAATGAAATAGTACGGCATTGGGAAGATATTGTAGAGTTAAATCAAGGAGTGAGTTTCTTACTCCCCACCAAGGTTGGAATAAAAGAGCAAGTAAGGCGACTTTTGGAAAGAGAATTGAGCGATTTTCAAAGTAACCCTGGTAAAAAACACACCAGGAGTGCATGGATTAGACGTTGCTCGCGACTGGGGATAGACTTAGAGAGCAATACAGAGAATTTCTTAATAGAGGAAATTACAGACTCTGAAATTGAGTACCTCAAGTCGTTATCATCAGAAGAACTGATTCCGCATCTTTGGATGCTCAGATCAGCCGAAGTAGACATTATGACCATGGGGGAATTTGGAGTCTCAATGTTTGATGTTAAACAATCGATGTGGAGGGAGAGCTACCTCGACCGCGAAACTAAAGCAACACAAATCTCTCAGAATCTAGTCCTTCGGAATAAAGAATATATGTTCATCGTAAATTCAACATCACCATTCGAACGAAGCAATATTCTGCACCTTACTCGATTGTCAGAAGGAAGAGATATCCTCGGAAAAAGAACTCGTTCACAGTGGAAGCCAACCAATTTGAACCTTAGAGTTCTAAGGAGGATTGTAAGAAAACAGATTCAAACGATGGAAAAGGCAGCGGGTACGAAGATTGAGGTGTTAAAACGCATTTTGCCAGAATTTTTTCAAGACCAAACAAAGCAGAACCCTATAAGTGCAATATCGAGCGGTGCAACAATCATCCAAAACAAACAAGATGCAATCAAAAAAATCTCAAAAGCATTGCTCGAACACATGAACGGAAAACCTTGCACCTGGAGTGAAGCAGCTACCGTAATCGGTGGAGTGATTACAACCGAACAGAAGAAACAATTCTTCGGCAAGAAAAAGTTTACTCGCGCGATGGCAGAAGAATTACTCAGGGATTACATTTCTATAACGTACCGTACAGGTAAAGACGCGATTGTAGAGCCAGCCAATTGATGAATCTCCTAGAAGGAAGTTCACCTTCGATGTCTGGTAGCTCTATTTCTCACCATCTGCAGGTCTATCACTTGCATTTCGCCAGTCTCTGGGTTCATCCAACCAAACTTGAGTTTCCTTCCGGAAAATGTTGTCAGATATTGCATGCCGATGATTGACACCGGTGTTAAACCACCAACGACAACGGTTGGAATTGTATTTCCTGCCGTCTTCCAATGTTGATTCCAAGGCATGGCTTCCAAGAGGTCCGTTACATGGCTCGCAAGAGCATTTGAATTTGCTAAGTCAAATTGGATTCCAACGAAAGGCGAAACGGCCCCCTCCATTTCGAGATTGTGGTTTGTTAAGCACAAATATTGTGGATTTCGGGGCATTGGAGAATCAAACCATAGTTTGATTTCACGAGCTGCCGCTTCTTCTGAATCTGCTCCATGAATGAGATTGTCAATACCCTTAGTGTACTCAGTCATCGTTGTATCTTCTGGTGTTAATGAGTTAATTAAACCACGAATCGTATCAGTATTTGTTGGGTCTGTTGGTTTGGTCGTTCCTATGATTTTCCTAATCTTGAGAGGATCAGCAGAGATTTCTACAGCCAGGACATATCGGCCAACAAAGTAGTTTGTCAATTGAGAGAACCAACCTTGTTCCCTGTGTTCATCATAATGTTCCTTGATCAAACTTTCCGTGACCTTGACAAGACGTGTTCGGCTGATTGGAGCAGTGTTGAGAATCATTTTCTTGATCGTTGGCCAATGCGATAGGCCCACTGGTTTAATCAACACAAGTGTTGTATTTTGGACGCCATCGGTACTTGCATCATTCAGCCATGTATTTGTCATCAGTAATCATCCTCATTTTTGTGCAATTTGCAATACGAACCATGCGTTGCTCTTTTTGGGCATTGGCCATTGAGCAATGTTTTGTGACTTCGGCACATCTCATCCGCTGTTCTCCTTGTATTCGACAGAATCAACGCTGGCAGATGTAACCTGTACAAATCATGCTTCCAATTGACGTAAATTGAACCACCGATGGCTCGTGTAAGTATTTTTTTCTTCCGAAGTCGAGAGATTTCTTCTTCGTCCCAGTTGGGTAAATTTGCTATCTGTGCTTCAAGATCTGCAATATTCTTCTTCGAACGTAATTGAATGTCTATTTTCACACCTTCCATCACTGAACAACAAACACCAAATTGCAAACCATGGTAGATGTTGTTTGTGTAGGCATCAAAATCAAAATTTTGAGATTCCAAAATACCGAGCACGTGTTTGAGATCATTTTCATCTTCAACCGCTATTGCAACATCAATATCCGAATCAAACATGAGAAGTCCAAGCAATTGAGATCCTGCAGAATATATTTCCCTACAAAGCAACTCTCCAAGTTCCTCTTTTACTTGTTCTTCAAGCAAGAGTAACTTTTCTGATTGGTGCTTCGTATTTAGAGAAAGCGCATCCAGGGCAACGGAAAATTTCTCAATCAATTGTACCTCACTCATAAATTACCACCATTTCAAATACTAAACAAAGTTTCTGCATTCTTCAATTCGATATGCAATTGAGACTATTTTCCAAAGTAGATGAAGTTCCAATCATGGACAAATTGCATGACATAGAATCCACTCTTTTTCTTGCTTACACCAAATCGTTTGGCGATTGTACCCTTTCTGCTTCTCCCAACAATGGGAAATTCACAAAGAAAACTCCATTTTTCCCTTGCTAATTTCATGTCCCAAAACAGAGTGTTGATGTTTCCTCCTTGCAAATCGAGTGCCTCGTTAAGAATATCCCTCATCACCTTGGATAGCAAATTACCGTCAATCACTCTATCGTCGTACAAAAACTTGCCCTCAGTCGAATCCACAATTCGGAAGTATTCAATCAAAATTGATTCAGTAATGGAGATAATCAAATTCATTTTTTCTCCTTCACTCATCGCAATGAGTTTGTTGAACAACAGATCTTTTTTCTTCGATGTCATCGATGCATGCTTTTTCTGAGATTTGAGAAATTCATCAGACAATATCGTTGAATCAATGCTTGGCCACTCAAACCTCTCGAGTTCGTATCCAAGCATTTGCCTCCAATTAATGTTTGAATGTTGAATCAACCGAGTCTTCTCTTTGACTTTTTGAGTGTCTTGTAATTGATGGTAAAGTGCACCAACATTGGATAATTCAGGTTGTTGTGTTTCCTTACCTGAAGTTTTTTGTTCCAAACCCCATATTTGTTTGATGAAATCAAGCACCCTTTCCAATGATTGAGGGCTGAGAATCTCATCATCCGTTTTGTAATGCAAAAATGGATTTGTAGACTTTCCAAGGTGGGTGAGTCCAATCGATTCTTCACGAGTGAGTATTCCATCAAACCCTAATTTTTTGTCTTTGAGATCACCCAATGTTAGAGTCTTGCTTGGCCATGAGTTGCATTCATCGAAGAATTTTTTGTTCAAATAGGCCTCTCCTATCATGCGACAGAGCAACAAGCAGTAGATAGGTTCAGATTTTTTGAATCGGACTGCCTTTTTGAACATCTGAATCGCTTGAGATTCTACGATTTTTGCACCAGCATCTGCAATTACACCCCTACTGGATTGGTTTTTTTCCATGCTCATCCTACAAACTTAGAGGTTAATAATTTGATATATTCAATGATATTTGATTTTCTGAAACCATGGGTGAAGAATAAATCAAAGTTAGTCTACGCAAGACTATGGCCACAACAGGACTCATATTGACGATCGGGAAATCCACAGAACATGTGAAAACATCAATTCAATACTATAACCCAGATTACATTACCCTACTGACAAGTGAAGAGTATGCAAGTACAACAAGAAGGAAACTAAGTCATTGGAAAAAGCAGTATGACCTGGATGGTGATGTAGCTGTCATCAAGGGACTCTTCACCAATGAATCCGCAGAAAACATCATGACAGAAAGCTTGAGAGCTATCGATGTACTCCGATCCGCTGAATTGGAATACATCTTCATGGGAATTACTGGGGGAACGATGCATATGGCTGCCGCAGCCTCTTCTGCTGCTACGATTGCTGGAGTACCAATTTTTTACGTGAAACAACCTGATGGGGAACAAGTGGTTCAGCCGAACAAGGATGTCATCGAAATGTCAACACTCGGCGCATACACAAGATTGAGTAAACTGCCAGCTGAAGCCCTTGATCTGTTTCGATCCGTGTTCACTCTCAAGGAAGACGATGAAAAAGGAAGAATAAGTGCATCGGAAGCAGCCAATATTGGAATGCCACAAGGTTTCCTCGATTACCTTACACGACAACGTGTCCTAGAGAAGACCGATGAATCAAATTACATCTTTACATATTCTGGGTTTAGTATGGTACGCATGTTGCATGACAATCCAAACATCGCTAAACTCATAGAAAAACAAAACGAAAAACTCGATGAACCAGACCATATGTTCGGTTGAAACATTTGTGACTTCGGGGTTTATCCACGAATCTCTTCATCAGTATCATCTTCAAATCGTTCAAACATTTGATTTATTTTCAACTCTGGAACGCCATGTACGTTCCGTTTCCCGAACAATGGTATGTCGGATTCTGAGAAGTTCATTCGGATTATTCTAATCCGATAACCAAATTTCTCTGCAATGAAAGTATAGTTCTCATACTCCCACCTGCAAGTGTTTGTATTATCAATAACGATTGTTTCCGTATCCGATGTTATAGCGTCAATGAAGGTGCGGAAACAGAATTGATGTGCTTGCTGCAGTTTCCAATTGACAAAGATATATTCTCCGTCTTCATTCAAAAAAAATGAATCTGCAGAACAAACAACAGCATCTGGGAAATTTTCTTTGACATAAGTCGATTTACCACTTCCTGGTAAACCTCTCATAATGATGAGTGTACGAGGGTTGGTCATTTAATCACTTGAACTCCAAGCGTTTGAACCACATCTTGGACAACCAACTTCGCTGTAATGATCAAATTCAATCAAGGTTAATTCCCATTCATGGCCACAGTCTCGGCATTCAGCATCGTACATCCTTCTGCTCATGAGTAGCGATTGATTCATGCCGTATTTATTCATTGACAATCTCTATTTACTGAATATTGGTATTAGTGAACATGCCTAGTGAATGGGTTCCGTGTACGGTTTGTGGAAAGTTGATGGACCCAGGTCAGATACCTCTTATCTGTCAAGCCTGTTGTGGCGATGATAATTGGGACTAAAGAATAGGAACGTTAGATGCTTATCTAGCGATGTCTCCCAAGGCAGAAATAATCGAAAATATCGGGCTGTATTCAATGTCATACTGTTTTCGATAACTATCGAAAGAGCGTTCCTTGATGACGAAGTTATTGAAGATTCGAGGATTTTGCTTATGTAAGAAGTATAAAGCCACATCAACTGATCTGACACATCCAATGTTCGACATTACGTAATGCGTAACATTCACATTACCGATATCTGAAAATACCTCAGCCAGCATTTGGAAAAATTTGCTGCAATGGGTAACCAGATGTTTGATGTCATGTGGTTTACCGACAGTAGTTGGGAAAATAGAGAGAAAACGAGCGCCTTCTGTTTCCCGTGGGAAATTATCCAAGTGTCTAAGTGTCGTTGTTATGTGAATGTGGGTAGTGTTATTCTCTGATAATTCCTGTTTCAATCTCACCATCATTGGGTAACAAAATTCTCTTCGCCACCAGTCCAATTGATCTGCTTCAGAGCCATTGTTTTTACCCCAATAGGAAAAATAAATCCGAGGGCAATCCAAACATGTCTCGTTACAACAACCACACTTTACGTCAACAAATCTCGGTTTCATTTTCGTCAAGGGCATTGAATTCCAAGAGTCTATAAACCCTTGACGTTGAGGGTAGTTTGCTCACCACGAGCCGAAGTACCATTGGGCCTCCTCGAGTCAAATCGAGATCTGCCATGCAGATTTGAGGTTAGACGTACCAACTAACGAAATGGCTGTGAAAATCACAACCGAAGAATTGGATAATGATATACAAGCGCTCATTGAAGCCTTGTTGGCCACGTTAGATGACTACGTCTAAACACTGCCAAAACAACAATCCGGCGGAGAATATCTCCGCCGGATTAAACTGAACTACCGGCGCCTGCATAGGCGCTGGTAGTCAATACCCTCTGTAGGGATGTTACGACTTCGATGAAGTCGATGGCGCTAACCTCGCCAAGTCAATTAACTGGCAAAGAGGCGAGGTGTGGTTTGTTAAACCACGCCTCTATAATTCCAGTTTCGTACGGGAAAAAATGTTACGAAACATCACACACCAACGTGTCGCTCATAACAGCGACCACATGAACAAACACAGCGTAAGCAATGCTGAATTCTGCCCCCATCTCTGGAGGTGGATTTAGTGGCCAAGTGCAACACTGAGGGGTGCAACAATCCTGCAGCGAATGATTGCGATTATTCAGAATGCGGAGCTTGTTGCCAGGGCTGTTTTAGGCACCTTCCAAGGTGCGAAGGCTGCGAGGAGCGGGTAGATGAGTCTCTTTGTGATGAATGCAGTCGTTGTGACGATTGCTGCGACTGCCAAGTCTGTCCGAACTGCAACAGGAAAGACTTCGAAAGTTTGTGTGATCACTTGCAAGATTACTGCGATATTTGCGATGGATTGGAGAATGTCGCTTTTGGCATCGGCTACGTTTGTGATGGATGTGCAAGTGGCCTGGCCATCGGTGGACAGGACAATGGTGGGTATTGAGGAGCGGTTCTATGTATGCAAATATGATTGTATCCAACTTCTCAATGTCAATCGCTAAGATGGCATTCAAGGTGTCAATTATTGTCGGCACCATCCTCGTGGTGATTAACCACGGGGACCTGATGTTATCGGGTTCATATCCACCATACGGGAAGATATTCCTGACGTATCTCGTTCCATTCTGTGTCTCAACATATGGCGCAATATCGCAAAACGATTCAACTCTACGGGCTGGTTCCGTAGAGTCAAAACTGGTTTCAGTTGCAAGTAAGGGTGATGCGCAGTGAAATCAGAAGGAGAAGGAATTGAGTTAGGAACTACGCGGCTGATCACCGTTCACCAATCCCTAATTCCCCGGGGCCTTCGGGCCCCGGGTCCGCTGAACCAACAACCCGGCGGCAGGATCCCTTACCTGCCGTCGGCTACCCCTCATGAACGGCGTATCGTCCCCCCAGTTTACGAGGTGATGCTGCGTGTCTAAATGCCAAGAGTGTGGAAGGAACGAATGTCATAATGGAGATGATTGCTCCTTCCATGAGCAAGGAAAGTGTTGGTTCTGCCATTGCGAGCAAACCTCTGAACAGACGTGCCAGAGCTTCGACGATTGTACTGCCACAGAAATCACACCTTGTGAGGGCTGTGGAGAGCCAACATGTTATGATCACATTGATCAATGTGATGAGTGCTCAGACGATGTCTGTGTCCATTGCGGACAAACATGTCAGAATTGTGGCGATTGGTTTTGCAATGGACACATGATTTACGCTGCTACATTTGACATCAACTACCTCTGCCCGGATTGCTATAAGGCGAATGAGGATCTCGTTCATGGAGATTACAATGATGTTGACGGACACCATCATGATGATGACTTTTACAACGGGATGTGAACAATCTGCACAGACAGGACGCGAATAATTTTCCACTAACGAATGAGGGTGATAGTTAGGAGGATGTGAATGCCGGGCAAGTAATTGGGCTATCATACGGCAGGCCAGCCGTTCACCAATTCCCAATTACCCAGGGCCTTCGGGCCCTGGGCCCTATAATTTGAAGATGAGGTGATCGAATCGTTGTTGTACCGAAATGTAAAATCTGCAATGGGGAAGTCAACTGGATCCCAGAGAGGAATCAACCCCCGCTCATCCGATTGTGGTGCGATGATTGTGGAGATTTTACATCGTATTGCCAGATATGTCTACTCAAGACCAATGACGCGAATCATACATGTCATTTCCAACAAACTCTCTTCTGATTCAATTGCACCTTCATATGGATAAGGTATGATTCATTCATCGCTCTGCCTTTCAAAAACAACATCTGGATATTCGGACTCGACAATCTGCTTAATTTGTTCCAATCCCTCTTCATCGTCCTCGCAGAGTCCAAATTTCTTGAGAATATCAACCAACTTCCGTACTTCCCAATTCTCCAGTAAACCATCATCAACAAACAACGCAAGCATCTCTGTAAAGACCACCTTACCTTCATTCTTGTTTTTCAAGGGTTTTCTACTAGGAGGGAATCGCTCAATCAATTTCGTCATAAGCGTTTTTTCTCTCTCGGCAGGATATCGATCCGAATTGTGATACGTTTCCCATTTTCCATCACTCTTGTAAACGAAGAGTTCCTCGTCACCGTGTTGACCTTCCCCAAAGGCCAGCCATGGACTCATGGTGAAGTAATTGCCTTTCACATCAATATAGACGCCTCCTGCTATTGTGTTAACAGCCAGAGGACTGTCTGATTCCTCAATGGTTGATTGGTAATCAAAATTACTCCCCATAAGTTCTCGCTTACCAAATTTGACACCCCCCTCGATTCGACGTTCATTGCTATCCACATGAAAGAGGATCCAATTTGTAATCGGGTTATCTTCGCTCATAAGTTCAATAAATGCCTCTCGAAGCATCTGGGCATTCTGCTCAATCACCAACGAACTTCGTTTCCTACCATGTCCATCCTGACTGATGTTTCTGTATGATACGACTTGGCCCAGAAAATCGATTATTGACACGGATTTTCGCTTACCTGCTCCTTGTTTTCCAGTTTCTATTTGCAACTGCAGAAAAGCCGATAGGATGGATTCTGAGGTCGTTTTTTGTGTTAGAAACGATTTAAGTTCACTCATTGCTGAATTGTCGTGCTTCTCGGAGCAAACTTGGCGAAGGAATTGGACCCAATCCCCCATCTGGGCTTTCATTGAGAATTTGTTCAATAAATCCCTCATATTGTCATTCATTTTCTTCGTCTGTCCGATAATGGCTAAGCTAAGAAAAACATGATATTTATTCAGTAAATCGAACAATCGGATGACCATTTTATGTTGATCATTCGGTGTTTTTGCATTTGAAGCGACGCTGAAAGCACGAGAAAGGGAGTAAGGCAACAATTCATCCAAGCGGTTAACTCGTTCGCGCAAAGATTTCTCTCGTTGTTCTTTCTTTAGCCGCTCGTAATCAAGTTGGAGTTTCTCTACACTATCCCAGCCGTATTTTCCATAGATTGGTGTAAATCGAAATTTGTTCAAGCTTCGAATTGTATTTGTTGATGTTTCAAGTGTTTCCTGCTTAACTTCTTGAATGAGTTCATTCTTCTTAATCAACCAACAAGTTTGGGCTTTATCTGCAGTATCCTGCATAAAAAAGAGCATTCGGCCTTCCTCATCATCCAATTGATCCAGCAAAGGATAGGGGATTTTTGGAATTGAGCCGTTCATGATGATAGTAGTCCAGTAACCCTCTTCTCCGCTTCCGATTGTAATATCATCCTGAAGAATTACTTGAATATCATTCTCAGAAAATCCGTGTCTTGAAATAGATTCTCTTGCCCACTGGGCCGTCTTTTCATTCCATTCAATGACACGAACCTCTCTCCCTCCTCCAACGATGTGCTTTGCTAAAACGGCCGTCATAGCACCCTTTGCCCCACAAATAAGAACGCGGTCATTCGGTTTAAGTTCCGTTGAGGTAAGAATCCAAAGTATCACGCCATACGCTGAGGTGGTTGTCTCTCCAGGTATTGGAATCGGAGTATCTAACACGGCACGATATTGTAATTTTTTTTCGACAGAATTCCGTCGGTCTGTACGGAGCAGTGCCTTTTCCAGTGGTGAGTCTTGTATCCCAAACGCCTCTATCAAATATCTGTCAAGATAATCTTTCAACATAATCCGGTCATTGTCCCATCGTGCCTGTAAATGCCTACGAATCAAGTCCCCATGTTCCTTGATGTGGACAAGAATAGTAGGGCTTTCACCTGACTCGTCGTAAGCGACAGAAAGGAATGATTCATTGATTAAACTGAACAGCATTTGGTGGAAAATTGGATTTTTTGCCAACTCTGGCTTGCACCTCTCAAGCAGTTCTTCTTTACGTAAAGAAGTGTCAATCTTGTGATATTTTGCAAAAGGAATCAAATCCTTTTTCCGAAGCTTCAAAACGGCGTCCATATCCCTTCTGGGATCGTGTGGGGGTTCATCAGGTACGTCCATTCCACGGTGTTTTTTCCAACTCCATATCTTCGCCTGAAGGAATTCTTCGGTATCGATACTATCTGCTGTACGCCAGTACAATGTCGATATGTCCATCTCATCACTATCGTGGTTAGAGAAGACATGCAACATGTAAGACAAGTCTAATGGGAGACGTTTGATTTTCTCAGGAAGGTCAGAATCTGCCATCATTGATTCTAAACAGTTCAATGACATTATGATGTCGGAACACTTCGGTAGGATTGAGGACGATGTGGAGAAAAAAGAATGTTCACCCAAATCCAAGTGCTGGAGATTTGGAACGACTACACCATTCCATGGTGCTCGAACAAATCATCGGCCGTGGAATCACATGTAAGCACACGATTAGCGCCATGAAGGCAGTTCCTAGGCACCATTTTTTACCCGATAGTATGAATGGAATAGCGTACGATGATTGTCCACATTCAATTGGACTTGGCCAAACCATCAGTCAACCCTACATGGTTGCACTAATGACGTCACAATTCGGTCATCTTCCAAAAGGAAGTCGTATATTGGAAATCGGTTCTGGATGCGGTTATCAGACAGCGATTTTAGTCAGCATGGGTTTTGAGGTTCATTCCATCGAAATCGTTTCAGAATTGTTCGAACGCTCAAAGAATACATTAGGAGATTTGAATCTTCTGCCAGCATCAATCTCTCTCGCCGATGGAAAGCTCGGTAAAGCAGAATTTGCCCCTTTTGATGGAATAATTGCTGCTGCGTGTGGTGATTCCATCCCTGAACCATGGATCGAGCAAATGGCGGATGGCGCTTGTTTGGTCGCACCCGTAGAGGGTGAAAACTCTCAGGTCCTTGTACGAAGTCACCGGGACAGTGAAGATCTCATCACTGAAGAAATATGTGCTGTACGATTTGTTCGACTGATTTGAAAAATCAAGAGAATTGCAGGTATCTCTGGTTCTATGTTGAACAAACGGTTCAACCAAAGATTGTGAAATTTGGGGATTCACTTTTTCCTTGAGGGGTTATTTCCTCGACCTTTACCGGATGGATTCCCAGTCTTACTTGGTGCATTCCGTGGACTGCTGCGACCTTTTCCTCCGCCGCTTCTACTGCCTCCGCCTTTTTTTGCCATGTGAGAATCTGATACCGAGGCTATTTAAACCTGAGATTCTATTTTGGTAAGACTAGAAATCTTTCCAACGTCACATCTGTACAATTTGGGGAAAGACATCTATATGGTAAGTGAAGTACTTACAATATGTCTGATTGGAAACCGCATGGAGGTCCTCGTAACGATGAGACCAAGGAACTTTGTGAAGACTGTGAAGGTACTAGCCAGTGTCTCTTGTGTTGCATGCATTGGGACCCGAAAAAGAAAGAATGGATAGCCCCCTACGATCCAAATTGTGAGAATTGTGGTGGAACTTTCGAGTGCCCCACATGCGATGGTACCGGGTTAGTTGACGTATGATTCTATTTTCCTCAACCTAAGCCAATTTATCTATGATAATGATTGGGTAAACAATTTAAGATATTGTAAATTAGTGTAATTCACCGTTAAAGTACAGTTGAAATATGGGCAGTTATTGCCAAAAGTGATAGTATGCCCAAAACCCCAGTTTTCATTAAATCAATTAGGCTTAAAAATTTCAAGGCATTTCAGGATACAGGCATATTACCTCTGAAGCGAATCACACTACTAGTTGGGAAAAATAGCGCAGGAAAAAGTTCCTTAATCAAATCGATTCTCGGAGCCTCACAAACCTCCAGACAGGCAAGTCCAGATGACTCATATTTCCGTCTTATTGGCGACTACACTAACCTTGGCACATATACGGATACTGTTCATGGAAACAATGTTGATACAGATTTTTCTATCGGGTTTGGCCTGGAAGATAGTAAAAGTAGGAGCTACTTCCTAGATTACACCTTTTCAAAAAATGAAAAAAGTTCGTTAGGTGCATCGTTGAAGGGAGTAAAGGTTCATCATCATGGAGAATTACTACTCAGTAGTAGAAAACCAAAGGTGCAAAAAACCTCCAAAGATCGGTGGCTTGCTGGAAGACGGGGGATTGTGTTGACTTATCCAAAAATCACAGGTTCTGAAATTTTTGAACCAGAAGATCCAAACCAAAATATGCCAGAATTTCTAAAAAAATTCGAGGCATTTATGGCTTCTGAAGAAGAAGACATCAAAGAAGAACAAACGACAAAAATACGGATTACAATTGCTGATTTTGCATTAGATATCTCCCAAATAAAAGAAGACGGTAGACCTTTTCAATTTGGAACAGACCCTAAATTACAGCCACACATCGGAGATACCGAAATAGTTTCGCGTAAGCTCGATAGTGTCTTATCTAACGCCATCTATCTTTCAGGCTTACGCGAAGAGCCGACAAGAGAAGCTAGGCTCGCCCAATCCTCCGGAAAAAAGATTGGAATCAAGGGGGAAGACTTGGCAACAATGCTGCATCAAAAAAGAGACAAAATTGAATTCATGAACAGATTTAATTCTCATCTTCAAATCTTAGGAATTGCAGAGAAGGCAACAACAGCACCAAGTTACATGAAGAATGAAGGTAAAGAAGTCGAAACGGGCTACATCAAGATTCTATTACACAAGCAAGGAAAGGATCGCCCCTTGATGGACCTTGGTTATGGTACAAGCCAGGTTTTACCTGTAGTTTTTGAACTCGGATTAAACGAAAACAGACTAATTTTAATCGAGCAGCCTGAATTACATCTGCATCCTGCAGCACAATCCGAGATTGGAAGCTTACTGAACTTATCCATTGAGCAAGGAAATCAACTCATTGTAGAAACCCACAGTGCGAATCTAATTGAACGCCTGAGGAGATTAATTCGTGAAGGCAAACTTGACAATAATCATGTAAATATCATTTACATTGGCATGGACAATGAACGTGGAGGATCTCGTTGTGATGTAATCGGCTTCGATGAAAAAGGTGAATTCACAGAAACGTGGCCAGAAGAGAGTTTCTTTGGTGAACGTGAATTGGAATATCTAAATTGGTGAATTCATGTTACCAGCAATTGTACTCAGTAGGGGCTGTAAGGAACCTAGTCATAATGAGCCAAGCAAATCTACTCATACAATTTCCGACATTAAATCATTGATTCACAATGGGGCAATACTGGTTGTAGGAAAGGGCTTCATGCCTCATTTCTTCCAGAAGGAGGAAAATCTCTCGCCACAAGAAAGGCATCATCAAGAAGAAATCCGACATTTAATCAAACTTGCAAGATTACAAAAAAAACTTTGGAAGAAGGAAGACATTCCTTTCTTTGTTACGAATGAAAATCCTCAGCAAGAAGTTTTCAAATTCGTTCCTACGATTTTTCTTCAATCGAAGGAATATGCACATTCCAAAGAATGGGAAACTCTTGCATTTAGAAGAGGATTTGATATTCAGGGATACAATGTAAAAATTAGAACTTTGTCACAAGGAGCAAATGACATCGAAACCTCATTCTCTAATCCAGTTGACAAGGGTGAGTCAATTGAAAAAATTGGGCATCACTTGCGCCCAATGATTCATTGGTGTACAAGCATGACTATTTACGATGGGTATTGTGTCGAAAATCACAGTCATTCATCGAAGGACAAAAAGATGGTATCTGGCTTGTCTAATTTTTTCAGATGGGTAATTGATGAGCGTAAGGAAATGAAAACTCCTCTAAATCGTATACGTGTTATACTAAGAAAATATGGGAAGATTGGACAGGATCTCAGTTCAGAGATGACAGAGGTGTTTTCCGACCTTGTCAAGGATTGTGAACTTCACAGCATAGTAAAATCAAGTCCAGATTCCGATACTGGAATTTTCTTAGGATTCCGTCCTGACAAAATGGGAGAGAGATATATTGTGTTTGAGCGTGATGGCCACTCATTGACATATACGTTCGGCTCCCACTACGGCTTGGAGTTGCTAAAATCTACCGAACGAAAGATGAAATCATTGACAAATTTCAAAATCACAGGCCCCGTAGAGTTTAATATTAAAGGTACTGATGGTAGAAAATTAATCTCTGATATGAAAAATCAAGGACAATTCATACAATATCCATTCGATTAAACCAGCAATTTTTGAAATGAATGATTATTTGATTACTGATAAGAGGGCTCTCCATAATACCCTTCTGTTCTAACATCATCATTACAAGAATTCGCAGTACGTCTTAATCGTGCGCATCCTATTATGAATTCTGATTCTCCAGCAATTTTGGACGTAACACATCAACCAATGTCCAATCATCTTGTTGTTTCTCAAAGAGTGCTGCTGCTGCAGTTGGCATCACTTCAAGTCGATTTGATAATTGATGGACAAGAATCTCACTCCCAGGATTATGACTTAGAATCATCGTTGTCTTTCCTTCTTCAATTTGTGCAACAGCATCCAACAGCGTGCTTATGTTTGAATGATAGAGGCTTGGTTGGATATCAATCGTTGAGTTCGGTGTGATCGTCTCCATCAATTCGAGCGTCTCAATGGTCCTCTTCGAGGAACTTACTCTAATTCGATTTGGAATCCAACCGCGGTCATGCAATGCTTGTGCAATTCGTGGCGCATCTCGACGACCACGCTTGTTGAGTGGACGATCATGATCATTTAAACTTGCATCAGACCAACTGCTTTTTGCATGGCGCATGACCATAAGGCGAGTGCGCATATCTTCAACTCAGGAATCTCTCCAACGTCGCTTTTGAACTGAACGGAGGAAGACATCTTCATATGATTCTGCTTGCCCTTCGAGCGTGAAGTTTTCGAGAACTCGCTTTCGTCCTGCTTTCGCTTTCTTCAAGCGTTGAACGTGTCCGTTGAGTTCATCGCAGACTGCTTTTGCAAGGCCAACAAAATCTCCACGGTCAAAGAGACCTCCCACAGTATCATCAATCATTTCTGTTAATGGTGCCTGGTCAACGGTGACAACTGGCGTTCCCGAAGCAAGAGCTTCGAGTGGGATGAGTCCTTGACCTTCGTAATAGGATGGGAAGACAACCAAATCTGCAGAACGATAGTGTTGAGCAAGATCTTCAAAGGACATTGCGCTCTTGATGAAGAGTGATCCGCTAACACTCAACTCTTCTGCTATCTTCAGCAGTTTCTTCTTCATGTGACCTCGTCCGATGATGACGAGTTTGGCATTCTCATGTTCCTTCAGGATGAGAGGAAGTGCGCGTAAAAGTGAGACGTATCCCTTTCGTGCAACAAGTCTGCCAACTGCGAGAATCATCGGTGTTTTCGTTTTTGGATCGTAATTAAGTGCTTCTTCATCTGCGCATCCATACTCCTTTCGGATTCGCTCATGAGCGAGTTGTTCCCCTTCATGATCCTTGTTCGGAGGCCTGAAAACACGGGCGTCGCAACCGTTGTGAACGACTTCAATATCCGAATCGTCAGGAATCTTGTAGAATTCATGGAATTCTTCTTTTGTTGAACGTGATACTGCAACACAACATGTTGACTCAAGGACGCCTGCACGCTCATAGCGCGCATACCACCCAGCCGTAAGCCGAATGGCGAGGTCGTTTGGATTTCTCCATGTTGCTGCCTCACGATTCAAAGCAGCTCGACGAACGCCCTCTCGCTCACCAATCCAGGAACCGTGGAGCGTGCTCACTACAGGAGCGATGTTCTCCTCAATGTATCGGAACTGCTTACGATTCCAGGAAACAAGAGGCAGGTGAACGCTAACCACATCAATGGATCGACGTCGTTTCAGTTGATTGAGAGCCTTGATGGCGTGCTTACCGAATGATTTGGTAAAGAACATTGGCAACGGAGCCCATCGAACTGGAATGACTTCAACGCCTGTTTGCGTTGGTGGCATCTGTTTGTGCTTGCGAGTTATGACGGTCACTTTGTGCCCACGTTGGGCCATGTGGCCGGCTAGGTGGTACACGACAGAACCCATCCCACCCCATCGCGGAGGATACTCTCCGGAGACCATCACGATGTGCATGATTGTTCCAGTGCACGATGTTGTTTCAAACTAACGTGAAGATTTTCTTGTTTTCAACAAAAATTAACTTAACATTTATTAACTATGAGTGTATAGGCTGTATGCAACGGAGGAAAAACATGCCACAACAGTTGTTCTGGAGGGATTGTCATCGCTGTCAATCTCAACTCCGTTGTTTTCGATGAACAATCGAATTTGACGCAACAGGCAACTCAGTCTGTTGATTTACCATGGGGGTATGGTGTAATGGATAGCATCTGGGGCTTCGGATCTCAGGATCCCGGTTCGATTCCGGGTACCCCTGCCAAATTCAATAAATACGAGGAGGAAGAAAGATGAAAAGACAATACAAAGAACCCGAAGAAATGATTGATCATAACGGAAATCTCGATACAGTATCTGGACTTATGTCGATATTTTTTGCATACAATCAGAGGGAAGCTGATGAAGGAACAACATGGTCAACTTGGCCAGATTGGGAACTTTGTCTTACCTCGATGAAGGATAATCTTCATTTCGAAGATGAGGAGGATTCGGATGCCATCAAAGCTGAAAGAAAGCAATGGCTTGCCTTCTTCCAATTGATTCACGAAAATGAGGCTGTTTCGTTTGATGGATATACAATAAGAATACAAGGCAAACATGGACATTCGTTTTCATTTGATGTATCCATCGTAAACAATTGCTGGATCAACACCGGTGCAATGGCTGAATATGACAAGAGATACGAAGAATGGAAGCAAAACAAACAAAACAAATCATGGATGGTCATGAGAAGTGATTTTTACCACAGGGATGTCATCACTCATTCTCTAGGCTCATTTTGGATATGCCCTGAACATGTCCCAAAGTATGGTGGAATGCAGACGTCTCAGACAGTTGATGATTGGTTTTGTTTCCATACAGATGTCTTCCAAATGTCACTACCAGAGAAACTGATCGCTGTCATTTTGCTCTGTCTTGATGATACTGAAATCTGGAAAATTCAGTTCGAGCAGGACATCGAAAGAGTTTGCAGAGTAGAGATGATGGAAAGAGAATGGCCTGGAGGAAGGCCTGAAGATTTTGAATACCAGTGAGGTGAAGAAAATGATACAGATAGAAAAAGATAGATTTAGACCGAACGAAGCATATTTTGTTGAATACCACAACAAACCAGGATGGTGGGTTTACCAGGGTAGTTTTCCTCATGCAATATGTACGATTATTCCGAACGAAGATTGGTCTGTCATCGAAATGCATCATGTGATCGTGTTCGATGAACATCAGAGAAGAAAAGGTCATGGAAGGAGAATGATTTCCAACGTAAGAAGAATCTTCCCAGAGGCTACGATTTGGGTTGACACATGGGATCATTCGAGACCATTTTGGCAAGCGATGGTCGACAAGAAGTACATCGATTTCATTGGTAACGACTACACTTGGCCTTGTTTTGATACGAATTGTCTCGTTTGTCATCCAAACAGAGTCAACGGCGTGAGGAGATGTGAACCATCGGAGGAAGAAGAATGATGTGGAAACCTAATGCAAGCGCACCACTTTGGCACCTGTCCAAAGGCGAAAATCATGTATCATACTTCGATGACTTGGAACTGAAACATTTGAGGCAGATTGGACCATCTTGTGTAGCAACGACGTTATGTATGGTTGCAAGAGCTACTGGGGCGAATGTTACGCCTGAATACTTCAAAGCCAGAACCAACTCACAATCGCCATCCTCGTGGTCAGAAGCGCTGAAACCATTCGGCATGCAACTCGCTTACTGCAATCATGACCAGAGGAGAATCAAATACATCATCGATGAGCTAAAGCAACTCAATGACTTGTTCTTTGTGAGCTTCTATTCGGTCGATCCTCCTAGCGACCCTGATGAAAACGGCAAATTGTGCACAGCACACATCATCACGATGCACGGCTCAACATTCTATGATACTGCAAAATCAGCCGACAACGGCGGCGTATGTGATGCAAGCAAGTATTCGAGACTTGAAAGGCAAGCAAAGAGAATCTTCAGGGTTGTCCCACTTGGCCATCCGAGGTGTTTGTGATGTTATGGAAAAACAATCAATTCTTCACAGATATTCCCTTTCCAAAGGTGAAGGATAGGCCGCTCATTGTCGCTCATCCTGGTGCGCACATGAATTATCTCGCCTCATGGAACGTCATGGTGGACAATGAGGCTCCATTCGTCCTTGTTTGTGATGATTTATCGCCAGCCTATCCTGATGGATGGTGGTCGCCTCATTCACACAACAATGCGGAATATTTTGCAAGAATTTCAAATCCTCAAGGGATTGGACAAGCGTACAGAAATCCTGATCTTGGATTTCAAAACCTCCTTATCCACAGAGAGTTAGAAGCGAAAAAAGGACTCAATGATTTTCCTTTCATCGACATCATGTACACTGATTATCCCGAGATTTTTCTCGAAGGTGGATTTGATTTTGAATCGGATCAACCCGTGCTCATACAAGCTGCATCCTTGCTTTCATCAAAGGTAAGAGATGAAGGTTTGATTATTTTTGATTTGAAAAACAGAGTCGATGAAAAAGATGTTCTTCCTAGGAATGACATCGAAATCAACGAAGACATTTCTTGGGAATACATGGGGAAGGCTGAATGGTTTATCATTCCAAAAGGTGTTGACTTGTTTCATAGTGGAAATCAAGACGCTCAAGCAGTGATTTACAAGGTGAGGAACAAAAACAAATTCCCAGACTGTTTTGATTTTCTAGCGTCGTTGATGAAGGAGAGAAGGTTGTCGATTGAAGAACTTGAGAACATCAACCATCTCCCGCCGAGATGGCCGTTTCACATCAACCAGAGTGAGTACATCGATGCCTGGCTCAAACATGCTGAGTTTGGAGGAAATGAGCCATTTCTCCACCCCATGCCTCTCGATTCTGCATGGAAAGAAGAGGAATACAAAGAGTGGATTCAATGGTTGATACAGCATCCTGAGCAATTGAGGCCACAGGAAAGGAAAGAAAGAACAATGAAGATTGGAAATGTAGATGTTACATTTGTTCACGGAGATATTCTTGATCATCTCGATTGGCTCGAATCCATCAATGCAAGCCTAGTTCTTAGAAGGAAGCTCCTGACAAAATGTTTGGAGAAAAATCCGTACTTGATTAAAAATTCAGTGAATCTTCAACCGAGGTGGGATATTAATCCGATTCCAAATCTCAAGTGGTCGGGTATTGAATCCAGTCCTGATTTAATTAAATCCATGATAGAATTATGCAACACAGAGACATTAGCAACGATTTCATACGGAAATGGTTCAATGGAGTCACTCAATGAATCGTTAGATAAGATGAACGTAGATGGGAAGAATCTAATTATTTTTCATCTGGATGCTTCCGACTATCACAACCATGAGAGTCATTGAATTCTGTAAGATGGAAATACTCATCAATTCAGTCGGATTAGATCCGACCGGTGGCAGTAGACATGGGGCAATCAAGAGGTTCGATGAAACTGTTAGCAAAAACCGAAGAGTATTTCGATAGCCCCAATTGGGACAATATGAACAGTTTTGAAACTCCGTTCGGAGCAATGGCCGAACTACTAAACTCTTGGCCAGGCCCCACTCAAACCTCTGAACAGACCACGGATGAACGCTATTTTCGTCTGATCTGTACGATTGCTGGTTACCCTGAAATCCTAGCAGGGAGGCGGCCACTAGACATACCTCTCCACAAAAAATCTGAATTGGCTTTCAAATTAAGTGAATTTCTTGACAGAATTAAACCAGATTCTAACTCTGAGTGGCACTCCTTAAGGACGTATATTTTACACTATGACCTGACGAAAAACAAACTAGAAGCGAAGGAGAAGATGTGCAATGTCGTAGATTATCTTGTTTGTGCAATCAGGCAAAATTCAACATATTCAAATTATTCTGATTATCCCTTGGAGTACCATTCCGAAGAGATTCATTTCCTAAATGCATTACACTCAAGCGATACAGATAGAGTAAACCAGTTTTGGCCCAAAGACCCGCAAGCACAGAGAAAACTAAAACTTGATTTAATTTACATAAATTCTGACCAGGAAAAAAGGAATTATATCGAACATGAGTTCAAATTTGATGAGATTCATAGTTGGATTTCCAGCTGGGCAACACCAAAAAATATCGCTATTTTGAACGAAAATTTTGCACAGAAATGGATTATTGCAGCCTCAGGCATACTTGAAAGTTTATTTGCAATGATGCGAAGCTACGTCTTGAAAGAGAAGAGGCCCGGATCGATCGTAGTTGATGGTGGGGGGAGAATAAGTTACATTTCTGAAAGCAGCAGGGATGAAGAAAAAACATGGTTTGCAGATAAATTATACAACTCGTTCATTTTTGACCGCGAGAATCCACATCCTTTTGCTGATGTCATTCGGGAGGTTATTGAAGAATATGCCCCTAACAACAAATCCAATCCGATTTCTAAAATTATTCAAGAGAAATATGAGGGAATGGAAGAACACTTGTGGTGGGAGGATGGTAAACCTAAAACAAAGTTGTACCAGTTACTCATTGGACGGAAATCCACAACATTCTTTTTCCCAAGAGTTGTTTGCGATAAAAACAAAACGAGAAATAGCCCTGAGAGGTTTTTGATAAATCCTTTTGCGAATGAAAAACCATGGCTCTCAGAAGAATGTATTTTTTGTAATGATTCAATAGAAACCAATTTTGAGTTAAATCTTTCAAGTTGCAGATCGGTGATAAATGAAGAACACACAGTCTGCCCATTTCACTTTATGTTTGAGTCGATTGCTCGATCAATTGGCATTCGTCATACCAGTTACAGTGAATTATTCAAAAAACAACCCACCTTTTTCGATTCTACTGGAAAAAGAAAAATTCTGACAGACATTATTTCCTTTGACGGCAATTCTGTTGGTGACTACTTTGGATTAAACTATGATGACTACAGACAGCCTAAAATCCAAGAATGCCTTGACTTGTGGAACGAAGAAAAAGAATCAATACTGAAAATAGATGAAAAGTTCATATTTGCTGGGCATGGTACTAAACAAGAACAATATGTACAGAGAAAAGAGATTTTTCAGCCTCGATTACAGGTACTTATCCGAAAACAAAGAAGATCGTTTGATTTCAATTCAAAGTGGTGGGTCGCCCTAAGAAACTCAATGATGGAAAATATAGATTGTAGTCTGGTTCCCTGGATTCTTGCAGGTGATGACATTGTGCTCGTAAACAAATCAGCATCAACGTCAGAATCTATTTTGAAGTTCCTCAACACCTTTCACCATAACTTAGCAGATGTTTTCAAAGGAAAAATCACCTTTGCTGGATCAATTCAACTGAGAAAAACAAGCGACTCCATACTCAGTTCGTTTAGCCAAGGATCGGCTCTTGAGAAAAATAGTGCCTTGGTTTGGAAACGCTTGGCAGAAAGTGACTTCCCAGACCTATTTCTTGACAGGGCAAAAAAAATAGAGAAATTAAACAAGCAGTGGACCTCAGGAAAACATCCTGAAGCCCCCTTTATCCTAGAATGGATAAAATCCGATGAGGCTACGAAGTTTGTATTTAATTCGAAATATGACCCTGTTAGCATCATGGTTCCAAGTAACTGGAATGAAGAAGAGGAGTAATCTTACTCTTCTTCCTGAACCTTTTCCTTTTGGTTCAGTTGACTCAAGGCTTCAAACAATACATCCACATTCTCCTTGAGTTTCTTGATCTCAGTTTCCTGTTCTTGACCCATACTTAGCAAAATATCGTCTCTCTTTACGAGCTTATCAATCTTTAATGAGTGATTTTTCACATCAGCCTTGAGGCTGAGGCAATCATCAAGATTCTTGTTCAATCGTGTAACAGTTTGCTCCAATAGACGGACATTATCCTGCAACTTTCGAACTCGAACTTGGTGCTGTTCGATTTCTCGATTCAACTTGTCCAGAGTTTGCAACTTCGCTTCCATAATGTCGTCAGCATCTCCCATCGCGACGCGTTGTTGATACAGCAGACCAGGGAGAATGAATGGAATTTCTTCCTTACCCTTCTTGTTTTGCAGTGAACGGAGTCGGTTCAAGAACTTATGATAACGAGCTTGCAGATCTTCTGAGAGTTTTATCTTGTCATTCGCAGTGCCTGCGTGACGATTTTGAGCGTTTCGTTCACTTGTAAAGACACCGTGTTCTTGTCGAAGTGGATCGACGACGACAGCGACACATCGCTGTTCGAAAGAGTGTGTCCTCAGGCTTCTGAATGTGTTAACATCAATTCCAGAAAGGAAAATACCGATGTCAGGATGTGTATGGATCCATCCAATCACGCGAAGATTCGGGGTGTGAGCTCCACCTGCCTTTTCGTTGGCATAATCACATGCAGCAGCAGCAATAGCACTGAACGAACCGTGAAATTCACAATAGCCAGAAGAAGCTTCATCCTGACGCGGGAAGAACCCACAGACAACAACATTGTTTCCTTCGTGATCAACGTGACCAATCAAGAGACCTCCCATTTCAAGTCGTCCTCTTGGTTGAGTAAATGCAGTCGTTTGATCGATAATTTCCTTTGGAACCTTTGCAGGGAATGGTGGAGGATTTCGAAGAACAGGAGGTGAAATGCTGTCTGATTTCTTTCCCTTGAGCCATCCGCCACCTGGGAATGCCCGAAGGTGTACACGGAAAGACCTTCCAATCATATCCTTGGCAAGCCGGCTACTAACGACATTGCCTTCTCCATCCATAATTTCCATCGGAGAATTGTCACGAGGCCGTCCATTCACCCGTTGATATGTCTGAATAAGCATTTCTCCATCATTTGGAGTAGCTGAAATCCTTCGTTCGTCTTGGAGAATGAAGATTACCTCACGAGGTTTGACCAAATCTTGATCATCGTCAAGATCCCATCCATCATCATCGTCATCATCGAGGTCAAAACCTGGCTGGAATTGCCCACCAGCAACCTTTGCAACACCAACATAAACAGTGCCATCTCGATGCTGAGAGGCTTTCTCGTTCGAGATGACCTTTCCAGACTGATCGTAGACATCGAATTCTCCCGCAGGTGCGAGCTGTTGAAGTTTGATTACAGACTTTAGTGTCTGATTTGGCTGAGCCTCAATCCTTTGCTTATTGGTTTGGTCAAGCGTATTTGCGACGGTAAGTGGTATCATTGTGTTCATCATTTTTTCATCTCCTTAATGTGGTTACTTTCTAGTACAGTTTCTTTTGCTCATTTATTGTCAATTTTTACAGATCAGTGTTTGAAATTGATTTTCTCTCCATTGGGCTTGTGGGTTGGACATCCGGAGCGAATCCAGAGTCGCTTGCTCATTCCATACATTCGGCAATTTCGAAGGTAATTCTCGTAATTTGTGGTTTCAGTCCACTTCTCTTTCGTTTCCATTTATTCATCTCCGGTTTTTGTCTTCGAGTATTACAGCAGATTCTCCTCACCAGGTTCTGTCAAATTTGACACACTTTGGTTTGGCCATAGGGCTTCACGAGTCTTTTCGATGTAAGGCAAGCGATCGAGTGTTTGAACTGAAGGTACTGAATGAAGTTGGTTACTGTGAGCGTTCCAGTAAACGGATTCGAAGGTCGAAACCTGATGCCCAGACAATCTTTGGATTGCTGACAAGGCTTGCAATGAACCGACGAATGCATTTGTTAGTACCATTGAAGCGATTGGTACATCGCCGTCTTCTTGACATGAACTGACAGTAGTATTCTTCGCAATTTGTGATCCATATTTATCGATGAGTGTACTCGTCGTAAACTCACTAAATTCGCAGGAGAAATTTGCAACCCCTCCATTCACGTAAGGAATGTTGTTCTTTGCTGCAATGTAATCGGCGAGAACTCTTGGTCTCATCGCATCAAGACAACCGAGAATCAAATCCGTATTCTGCAATCGTTCGATGGATTGTTGAATTGTTAGTACATCTTCATCCTCGATGTTTTCTGGTGACGTATCCATTAGAAGGTCGTCAAGATCAATTCCTTCCTCAGATTCTTTGAATTCATCTTCTGCCATTGCATCGATCAGTTCGTAAGCAAGCTCGACATTTGAATTCGTTAACCTCTTTGCCAACCAACGTTGTGTAGCAGAGATCTTTGTCATTCCTATGTCCTCCTTACTGTAGATTACTTGTCGATTTAGATTGTGTTCTTCAACTTCCATATCCTTATCAAAAATGAGGAACGAAACATCACTTGCTTCCAGCCGGTTGAGTCCTTCGACCAATGTATGAAGGCACCAGGTTCCCAATCCACCAACACCAACTACGGTGAGATGCCCTTGAACCCTCGGTGAAGTTTCAGGAAGATTAAATTCCAAGCGAGGGAAACTCTCCTCAAAGGTTTCATTCATTGCCCTAACATCAACTGTATCGAGGAGTTGTTCAACCAATGGATCATCGTCAGAGAGACGAAGCAAAACCCTTCGATGACCAGTCCCATCGTTTGTATCACGAATGTTTTGATGTGTTTCATGACCCTCCAAAGAGAATTGAAGTTGTGTTGCATTTGTATACAATGCATTCTCGTTAACCCGAACGTTTACTGAAACAGAGATCTTTGGAATTTCGATAGGTAGATATGCTCCCGATCTGCGTAGAATTTCACTCCAAACCAAACATGCAGCGATGGTCGCTACTGCTGGTTTGTAGACTTCATCAAGTGGTTCTCCGATATCTGAACCATCAAGAAATACACCATTTCCTCCATATCCTACCGATATACAATTCGGTTCTTCCGATATCTCCTCTCCTGAATTCCATCTTACTGTGAATTCCTTGCACTTGGAAGACATGGTCCGATTCACGCCAAGATGCTCCCCCAGCAAATTCATCGCAGAATGGAACTCCTCAGGAGCATGATCGATTTCGACCTTCAAACCTTCGACAATCGTTTGCCGAAGAAGACCTCGTTGTCTTGAAAATCGATTCCTCATGGTATCACCCAATCATCATCATCATCATTCCAATCGTCTTCATCGGTGACCTTCTTGACGTAGCCTGAAAACAAATGAGGGGTTGATTTCAATGCTTGCGTCATGTCCTCAAAAGAGAGTCTTGGTCGTTCGTAGCCTTCAGCAAGCGCAGTGGAAACAGCGTTACGCTTGCCTCGATTGACCAATCCGTGTAGATCTGCTCCTGTAGCTTCATCAGCCATGTTCGAAATCAGTTTCTTCCATTGTTCCTTCGAAATGTCGCAATCACAATCCTTGGTCTCACTCTTGAAGAATTGCATAAACCTATCTTTTTCGAGAGGGCCGATGTAAATCGTTTTCTCGAATCGCCCTGGACGAAGGAATGCCCTATCAACGAGGTCAACTTGGTTTGTGGACCCCATGAGATAGATGTCTTCGCTACTTCCGAGTCCATCCATGAGCGTCAGCAACTGGGCAACAACCGAATCAGAATGGTTTGATCCTTCTCCACCTTCTCGTTGACGACCGAGTGCATCAAACTCATCAAAGAAAAGAACAACTGGGGCTGCTTCTTGAGCTCGCTGGAACAGTTCTCGTACTGCTCGCTCTGATTCTCCTACCCACTTGGAAAGTAGTTCAGGCCCAGACACTGCCATAAATTGAACTTCAGATAGATTCGCTACTGCCTTTCCAAGCATGGTTTTTCCAGTACCTGGCGGTCCATGCAAGATAACGCCACCGTTGCAATTGAGACCCATCGCTTCGTACATCTCCTTGTGGAGAATGGGCAAGACCAGATGTTCATTCAATTCTTCCTTTGCTTCATCATGACCGATAATGTCGTCCATCTTGAACAGTCCAATGTTCGATGGTTGGCGTTGATCAATTCGATATGGCTTCGCCTTTTCAAGTGAGGCTTCGAAGTCCTCATGCGTTACGATTAGATTCGACAATTCTTCCTCTTCCACCATTTGAAGGTCCATCAAACGTTCAACACCATAGACTCGATGAATTGATGAAAATGCAGCATATCGACACAAATTTGCCAAATCAGCACCAGTGAAACCGTTGGTGTTTCTTGCCCATTGTTCAATGCTAAAGTCTTCTTCCAATGGCATAGAAGAAGTATGAATTTGAAGAATGTGCTCACGACCAGCCTTGTCCGGATATGGGACATGGATTCTTCGATCGAATCGTCCGGCACGAAGAAGAGCATCATCAATTGATTCAATCATGTTGGTAGAACCAACAACGAGGACTTGCCCTCGATCTTCAAAACCATCCAATTCGGTGAGCAGTTGTGTAAGAATCCGTTTCTCAAGTTGTCCCTTACCATCCTTGCGCGAACCAGCAATAGCATCGATTTCATCGATGTATACAACGGTCGGACCTTCTTTCTTAGCCTGTTCGAAAAGTTCTCGTAGCTTCCTCTCAGATTCACCGTATGTAGCAGCAAAAAGTTCCGGCCCATTGATGAGCATAAAATTGCATTGAGCCTCTCGGGCTAGAGCTTTGGCAAGCAACGTTTTTCCGACGCCAGGTGGGCCAAACAAAAGAATTCCCTTTGGAGGATCTTGGCCAGCCTTTTGGTACACCTCTGGGTGAAGAAGAGGAACAATTGCGATTTCCTTTATCTCCTCAATTGTCTCATCGAGACCACCAATATCTTCAAAGGAAACGCTTGGAATATTCCGCCCCCTCATTCTGACAGGTTTCTCTTTAACCTCACAAACAGTTCCATCGACCAACCATCCATGATTAGGGCGAATGCGGGTTGCACAAACCTCAATCGGCTCACCATTTACTTGAACAACAAATCGATCACCCTTGCAAACATACACATCATTCAAACTCGAAACAGCCTGGTTCAATGTATGCTCATCAATCCCTTCAACCAAGGGCTGGAATCGAATCTTTTGAAGGACCTTGGCATTCAAGGAGTTTACCTCAACTTCATCACCCTCCGAAACGGATGCATTTATTCTCATTGTAGCGCCCATAAGAATTCGACCTGGTTCGATCTGTTCGGAGACGACAATTTGTGCTACAGTGGACTTGTTTCCAATAATCTTAGCTGGACTTCCTGGATGGAGTCCTGATTCAATACTATCATTGATTGAAATTGCAATCTTATTTTCTCCAATCTCTTGGCTTGTCTGACAAATTAGTTGTACCATTTTTCTCATCTCCATCTACACTGCTTTTTGTCTTCCTTTTTTTCTGTCAAATATGACGCAAACAGGGTTCGTCCATCCATGGTGGCTTCGATCCAGTCATCATTCGTTGCACTGAGCCTTTGTGCCATTGGAATCTTGGCAAAACCGTTTCATTGAAGCAGGAAGATTGCACCAATCCAATCGCTGCCATCATGGCACCGGCCCAAGCTGTTGTTGTTGCGATTGATGCGATTGGACGAACGCCTTCCTCTGTACATGAGACAACTTCAACCTCATTTGCAGTTTCTCTACCATATCGGCAAACCATGCAACCCTCTTCATTCGACATCCGTTCAACGATACCATGAATTGACTCACTTCCTCCATTAATGAAATCAGCATTGTACAATAGTGCAGCTTCATTCAAAAGGGTTCGAGCCTTCATATTATCGAGGCAAGCGAAATACAACTTCGAAGATTGAAGTGCTTCAGAAAGGAAAGATTCGACTTGATCATCGAGATCGTCAACAAGAAATTCTTCTTCATCCCACGAATCTTGGTTAACATGACCTGGCAATAGGTGCTCAATATAAGCATGAATTTGGACGTTCGGATTGATCTTACTCAATCGTTTCTGAGCAATTTCTGCCTTTGCTTGCCCAATGTGCTGTGCACTGTACAACACTTGGCGATTGAGATTGTGTCCTTCAATCTGTTCGTCACTATCGACAATGTGTATCTGGCCAGAAGGAAGCATTTGCGAAACAAGTGGTGCACACCATGAACCGAGACCTCCTGCTCCCAAAACAACAACGTTATTCTGTTGAATCTTGAACACTTGGTTGAGTGATGAATCGGTATCATCCCATGGAATCAAGCCAACATCAAGATCGTTCAATTCTTCATTTGCCTCCTTGCAGACACTGAGATAATCAAATGGATTTATTTGAGGATTTTGAGGCATACGAATTCGGGCCAGTGTGGCAAGTCCATCACTTGAGGGCCGAAAATTCACTGAAATATTTTCCAAACCTTGTGCATGAACAATATCACTTGCATGTTCCATATCTGTTGTTTCAATTCGGTATGTTGCTGTCATCCAAGCATCGCTGACCACCAATTTGTTGGTTATTCCAAGAAATCGCATCATCCGCTCGATGATAGCGGAACAACACACAATTCGAAGTGAAGGGGCGAGTGGATGATCTGATGGGGGGTTACCTCTTGGTGAAATTGGATTCATCGAAATCAAAGCTCTCGGCCCCATAACTCTACCATAGATTGTGTTTGGAAGATTGATTGAACCGTTAATTGACAGATGGATATCCCAATGCTTTGTTGAACTCAAGTCCTTCACGAGTAAATACTTCTCAGGTTGGTTTAGACACAGCGCCTGAAAAGTTGGTGTCTCAGAGAATGCTAAATTCCAAAAAACGGTGACAGGATTGGTCTCTTCTTCCATGTAAATTCCAATTTTCCCGTCCTTTGAAGATATTCCAAGTTGATCAAGCAGGACGAGGACATCGGCAATACCGTTAGAAGAACCAGAAACAAGAACCTTGAGGCGAGATAGAGCGTTTTGATCAACAATTCCTTGTTGACGAAGATAGCGATCGGACATCATTAGACCTCCCTAGCAGGATCATCTGGGTTCGGATTCTTGAGAACATGAATGAGGTGATCTAGATACATTCCAAGCATCATCGAACTCGTAAGGTTCGAATTTTGAATTGATGAATACCATTCCTCATAGAAGGTCGGACCTGTGCAAATAGCACACATGGTCTTGTTGGGTGCTACGGAGAAGACTTTGCCTTGGTAAATGTTCGCATGCTCGATTTGATTGCAAGAAGGGGACAGTATGTAAGCAGAAGGAAGATCGGGAAAGCTTCGAGCATCAACCAATACCATGTAGAACATTTGCGAACTGTTAGCGTGAGAAATAACCCCTGGCAAGTTAACCACGAATGCGCCAACATTTTGCTTGGAAGAGTATTGGTTGATGTGTCGAATTGAGGGGAAGCCGACTGATAGTTGTCGAAAATCGCTCGCTGAAACGCTCCCACCAGCAACCTTTGCCACACCGACATAAACAGTGCCATCTCGGTGTTGGGATGCGACATCATTGGAGATGACCTTTCCAGATTGGTCGTAAACATCGAATTGTCCAGCAGGGGCAAGATTTTGTTGCTGAATTACCGATTTCAGGGTTTGATTTGCTTTCGCTTCAATGCGTTGCTTGTTTGTTTGATCAAGCGTATTGGCGATGGTAAGTGGGATCATTGTATTCATCATTGTATTCATCTCCTAATCTGTATATTTGTACGGTTTGTTTGCTAATTTTTATGTCAAAACTTACGTAAAATTCTCCATTTATTCCCGTTCAACCGTGCCGTGGGCAATCAACGTCATCACAACATGCTCCGCAAGAATCTGAACTACAGTCCTGAGCTGCGAGATTCCCACAGTCACAATGCGTTGAACATCCACAATCACAATTCTTGGAGGAGTCGCACGTCGCTCCACCTGGCCCTTCGTGACATTCTTCCGTGGCATCAATACATGTGTTTCCACATGGCTTTCCAATACAGCAAACTGGGCTTCCATTGTTTGGCATAATTTTCATCTCCTTGCGTTTTCTGGTTATTCGCTCAGTTTGTTTTCCGATAATTTTGTTAATTTTTACAGACCATTATTCGAATAGAGAAAGCACGAACAGAATCACATAGATCCAGAAAATAATCTTCAAGCATTCCCACAAAAATGCCAATGCAGAGGAAACGAAGTCAAAGATATCATTCGTGAATTCTGATACAAAGGTGAACAATGCATCGAGAGCGATGGCACCGATGTAAAGAGCACCTCCAACGATTGCGATAACTATCGCATAAACCAAAACGGTGAGTACACCAGTAAACAACCTCTCTGGCACACCCGGGCGATTATCTGGTTGAAATGGCGGAATGAATGGATCTCGTCGGAAATCTTTTGGAGGTTTACGAATCTCTGGAACATGAACTCTTGGCTTTTGAAACCGATCAATAAATTGTTGAACATTACGAATAGGTTCTACGTCAACAAAATCATTGTTCCTTCTTGGTGAAGAACGGTTCTTCTTGGGAAAATTACCCTGTATTCTCTCCTTCTTCGCTGCTTTCTCTCCAGGAATTTCATTCAAATCGATTCCGTTTTCCATTCTTTCACCTCATTTATTGATTAAGTAGATTCTGAATATGATTAAGATAAGCTCCCGCCCGAGCAATCGGATCATTTCCCAATTGATTCAAATGTGGAAGAATCTGTCCATGGCAAACCCATCGAGCCTTCCGATTTGAGCCGGGAATTCTGCCATTCCCAGCTCCTTGTCCATATCCTACGGACGGGGGGCGCTCGAATAGTGAAACTCTTGGGTTTCTGATAATTTCCTTGAAATTAAGAACATAGGCATGCATCAGTCCAGAAGAAGCATTAGGACAGTAGACCACGATGTCCCAAAACCCGCTTGAAGTTTGATTTTCGGACGGAAATCGAACTCGGAACATTTGGGCTTCACTTCGAGTCAAATGTTGCTTGACCGGCCGCAGTGAAGGATATTCAATCTTCAATTCCTTAAGTCGCTCTCGAGGAATCCCTCCTCCAGCAACCTTTGCAACTCCGACATAGACCGTTCGATCTCGGAATTCAGACACTGCGTCATTCGAGACGACCTTTCCATTCTGGTCATACACATCGAATTGGCCCTCAGGAGCAAGATTTTGACTTTGGATGACTTGCTTCAGAGATTGGCCTGCCTTCGCTTCGATACGATTCTTCGCTGTTTGGTTAAGCGTATTTGCTACGGTTAGTGGAATCATTTCGTTCATCATATCACCTATCCATTCTGCTGCTTGATTGAGTCGTTATCTGTCATAATTTACGCTAGAGATCAACTACATCCAGCTCATCGTAATTCTCAGGCCTTACAATCAATGTTTTACCAAAGAAAGGCTTGACTTTCTGATTCATTCGAATCCTTTGTCGACCACTTGTTATGATTAATCGAGTTCCATCTCTCGGAACGAAACCCTTTCTTTTGAACAAATCAGAAAACGATTCTTTTTGATCGACATCCGATATTTTGAATCCTGAATCCCATAAGAAATCCAATGTTACTGGTAGAGGTTGCAGGTCTTCCCATTCAATGAGTATGCTTGAAACAATAGATATTCGAGAATCTCCTTCATTCTCAACAAAGATTTTGCCCTCGATCTGTTTTTCTTCATAAAGCGATTGTTCCAGTGCTTCGAGAAACTGATTATGGGAAATTGACACATGAATATCGAATTTTTTATCACTCAATTCAATATATGGTGAAGACATATCACAACTGAATCTATATCCTTTTTTTAGCGGAATTTCAACCGCGTTCTTTCCTTGTTTGGCAGATTTCCTGACCGCTTTCTCAAACTTATGAGCTCTAATGGTCTTTTCCAATCTCTTCTTGAGCATGAACTCAGCTTTTTCCTCAAGCCTTTTTCGACAATCCTCTCTTCTCTTTTGTTCTTTTTTGATGATCTCAACAAAACTTGAAACTGACACGTCGACCTTTGGAAACAGTACGCCGCTCATTCAATCGCCTCCTTGTATGAGTTCTCGTTACTCGAGAGGCTCATGTCCTCCTCCCGGAAGATCTTCCAGGCATATTTATTCTTCTTCGTCTTTCGACGCTTTTTTGTAGTTGCTTTTGTTATGTTTTCACGATACGTCCTGGACATACGATTCACCTTCCTCCTCTGTTGCAATATTTATCGCAACCTACGTAAGAGAAAATCTGTCAAAATTGACAGATGTCGAAATCTATTCCTTCAATTCCAGACAATCCAATTGATACCTGTCTGATTTTTTTGACGTTTAAGTGAAAAATTCAGCTTTTCTGAAAAATGTTGTTTTATGAATTTCATGAGCCCGGTGGTCTTGATACCCTGACTTTGGAGAAGTTGATAAAATTCTGGCCAGGAAATCGGATTCTCTTTGATGATCAGCAATAGTTGATGAATTATGTCAAGAGCATCCTCGAGTTCAACCTCCTGTTGGTCATCTGGATATTCTTGCAGCATTGATTTAGCAACTTCAAGATTTGTTGGGAGAATCTCGGGGAATACTAGAATGGAATCAAGTGGATCTAGGAGCATAGGGAACGGGATTTGATGGACTCCTGATTCATGCTTGTTGGTTTGATTGGTATTCACAATTAATGGATAAAAGCGTGGTGACAGCCTTGAACATATGGCATGTAATCGATCAACATCTATCCCTCGGTATGTACCATATTTACACTCAACGCCAATCAGCCATCCATCGATGGTCAATGCAAGAGAATCAATTTCCATCGTGTGAATTTTCTTCCGAACGTATGCAATCAAGTCTTCCTTCTCTGTAGTACCTGATTCAAAGAATGCTTCAATTTCAGTCCTGTATTCAGTTGTAAATTGATCAGGATATTTATTTTTCAGAATGACCCATTCTGCTCTCCCGAGGCAGTTTTTCAGTCTCTTAGGATTAATGAAGCGAACCCCACCATACACCTCAACATAATCGTTTTTCTGCTTCATAGCATAGGCAGTGAACTCTTCAAGGTAATCATGGTAAATGTAACGATCGGTTTCATACTCACCGGAGAACAATTTTCCCATCCGTTCGAGGTAAGATTGTTTGAAGGAGTATCGATGCTGGCCACTTCGCCTTTGCAAATCATAATCAAGATGTTCGATAGCATCGACTGAAGAATCAAAATCAGGAGTGTAATCTACATCGATGACAAATCCAGAAGATAACCAAACCATTTCGTTCAAGGACAGGTGGGGCGTAGGTACAACAAGTCCATGGGAAAGGGCAATACAACTACCAATGTTTGACATAATGAACTGAGGATTTTCGAAACGCCGATTTGCGTACTCCATCATTTCAATGCTCATTTTCTTTGTTCCACTTTTTAGATCCACAATAATGGTTGAATTCGGGTGAGCTTCGAACACATTCTCTGATAGACTCTCTATTTCGAAGAGTTCAACCTCTGCTTCGGGTTTCTCCCAATCCCACGAATCACTCCAGAGGCCTCTTGGCCAATCTTCTGAACTCTTTGCGGAGCCAGCCAGCCATTTTTCTAATCTATACAGGGAACGGTGCTGTCGCTTACCGAAGTTTTCTTTGCCCAATACAAACACTGTAACTCTTTGATACGATGAACTTCGAATAGCGTAAGCTGTTGGGGTTGGATCATTCGCATTGAATATACAAAACAGGTGCTTCATTGTAATTCCTCCTTGATGGATACTACATTTCCTGGAATCGTGTTCCAAATTCTTCTTGTTGCAAAATTGTACACCAACCGGTACACTGCACCATTTCTACCAAATTTGCCGATAAGTTGTACAATTGTACTCACGTCAGATTCATTTACGTCACCAACTCTCATTGTGAACTCAATTCTCCCGCGAGAATCGAATTTCAAAGTGATATTCTCCAACAAGGAATCTTCAAGACTCACTCCTCTTGCATTGATGACTTCTTCTGGTGAGAATACAATACTCTCCTCATGCTGCAAAACGAGGGATGAATAAATCTGCAATGTAAGTGGTTCCTGAAGAAAAATTCTCGGAGCATCCGGATTTTGCAAAATCATTGCCATGAGAAGTTGTTTCGCACCATTCTGTAGGAACAGGGCAAATTTCTGATTTCGATCGATAATTTCTTTAATTTGTTGAAACGTTTCTGAAAATTTACCCACCGAACCGATGGTTTGCAGGACTATGTTTGGCTCGTTCTCTTCCCACTTTTTATGTTTAAGGTATCTCTCAAACATCAATTTATTTTCTTTCAATTCTTCTGTGAACATAAGCACATACCGATCAGCGATATTTGAGTGTATCAAAGCCAATGTCGGCACAATCGAGTGCCCTGCAAACGAATAAACTGTATCCATGTTGTTCATTTTTTTTCCACCTTCAATTAGTCTTTTTCTTGTAAAATTCTCGTGGGAGAGCAATGATTTTCAGAGCACGCTTGTACCTACTATGCTTCTTGAGTTTTACAACAACCCACTGATTTCGAATCTTTTCGAGATCGTACTCATCACTCATGAGTAATGTACAATCCACCCATTGCTTAGAAACAGAATTGTACAACTGAATGATTCGCCCTTCTTCTGGAACCTTGACGAACTGTGTCATTCCGTATTGATACCCTTCAAGATTGACGAGATTTGGCCGGGTTTTGTTGGAACGAGCTACGACCCTCCCCTTGAGTGAATTTGATGTCGAGGAATGAACTCCACAAACAAGAGCACCGAACTTATTTTTCCCAAATTGGATTCGCCCTGATTGAACTGACGGGTTCAAATCTGTTGCTCTCAAATTTTCAACATCCAATCGTGGTATTTTTTTCTTGGAACGAGGCATGAGTGGTTTGAATCCATTCGGAAGAGGGGTTATATCTCCCCTATACTTTACACTCGACCCATTATCAATCAATTCCCAGGCAGACCAAAATCCGCGCATTTGATTCATTTCTTGTTCTTGCATTACAAGCTGGAGATCCAGATCTTCTTTACCAGATGCTGGGTTGAAAATACAAGCATTGTTTCCTTGCAAAGGTACTTGCAGATACACCAAATTGCCAACCTGGTAAAACGGGTAGGTTGGAGAAAAACGATACGCAACAGGTGTGCGATTTCCTAGTTTCCATCTTGTGATGTAAATACTTGTGAACATGTTTTCTTGACCGTCGAGAAGGTAAATCTTGGAACCTTCAGAATCACTTGTTACAGAAAATCCATTCCGAGGAGAAGTGTCGACCCAAACCTGATCAACATTTTTTGGATATTGAACATGAACAATGTTTGGAGCATTGTGAAGAGGTAGGTGATTGATCATCCTTCCGTTCTGATCTGCAAGAAATTGAAACGAACCATCTCTCGCCCCTAGTCCATGATTTCTCATTAATTCATCCAAAGTTAAGCTTCCATCAATATCTTCGATTGAAATCGTTGATTCATCGAATGGAAATGAGACAATGAGACTCTTATTGGTTGGATTCACATCTTATCCTCGGCCAGCATGAAGTTAACTTTGTCAATTTTGACAGAATTTTGAACCCCCAAATGAATATATACTCCGAGTAAGAGTTGGCCACTATGGATGTTTTTGTCATGAATCATAAGCCTATGAAGGGCAAAGACTACACCTTGCCCAAACATTGTCAAGAATGGTTTTCAACCAATTCCGTTCGCCGTGTTATTTTGTTAACAATCGAAGGAATGGAATCTAATTTCCTTGAATCTGAAGTCAGTGATTTACTACCAGGAGTGGATATTGAAACACTTAAGCTTCCGCAAATAGGTTTAGGCGAACAGCAGACTCCATCAGAATTGAGCAATTTACCATGGCTCATGTTGACAAAGATTTGTCGATTGATCAATCCTGAAGCAAAGACGACGATGCTTTTGGGTCGTGGCGCAGCAATCTATGACCATATATTGTGGTTAGCAAGTCAGTGCTATTCACACATCGATATTTTGCATATCGATTCCTGTGAGCCGGTTTTAAGCATACATAATCTACGAAAACACGCACCCATCGAATCTGAAATTTTGCCAGCTATGATCGCAAGTTTTCTAGAAGATATTGTAAATGACCGATTCGATGCTGAAAACATTGGTTACATAGACTCAGAGCGATTCATGGATTTTGCAAAGGCAACTGGTCTGAAAGGAATTGCTCCCGCACTCAAACAAATGGTTGATGAAGGCGGTATTGAAAAGCATACAAGCAAAAAAGATGTAACATATCGATTAAATCCTAAAGCACTCCCTGATGCAGCCTCAAAGTATTTCTCCCAATTACCTGAGAAATCATCCGATTTACCAAACCTTACAATCGCTTTTGGCAGATTACCTAACATACAAACGAAAAACAACGATCGCCAAGTTGAATTCGAATTCTTTTCTTATCTCAATCCATTGCAACCAATGGATGGATTACTAGTTGTTCTTCAGCGTCATGACGATTCCATCCCTTTTAGTGGAATTATGACGCTGGAACAGGCTTTGAAAAAGTTCGAACACGAAGAGGATCTCAGTTTCAAACAGTATCATGGGGATTTAATTCATGCATACAACGCTCTTGATAGTAGGACAAAGGAATACGGAATTGATACCAAACAACACCTCGTAATTATCAACCCGAGTCCAAATCTTGAGTTTCAGATGAACGTGTTTCTTCATCTCCTCGCCCGATGTGTAGAATTTGAAACGACTCACGGCCCCAGATTATGGGACATCGATTTGACCATGCCACTAAATCCGATTCGAAGCGCAATTTCGTTCTTTTCCTACATCACTCATTCAGCACCAACATATGTGTTAAAACCTAGAATATCGAAAGATATGAAAATAATCCCAAGAAGATCGCTTGTGTTATCCCCTCCAAATCGGATCGCACTCGAAGCAATAGAGCAATATCTCGGTCGACACGGCAATACAAAAGGAGGCCCAAACCTCCTTGTAGGCCTCTACAAGTGGGAATTGGAGAACATTGTCGAAGACGATGGAGATCTATTCGCTGCAATGAATGATGCTATACAAAATTCCGTGTCATTTGGTATTGGACCAAAAGACCTGAAAGTCAAATTGAAAGAATATGGCCTCTTTGCTGGGAATTCACACATTCACCGAAGCCTTGGGAAATTAGTACAAGCTAGACTTGTTCGTCAAATAGGAGGAGAATTTTTCCTCACCGACCTTGGGAGATTTGTTGCTGAACAAATCATCAATATCCGCCAATCGGAGGTTGAGAGAAATGAGTGAAGACCCAACGAGTTTTCGTTGCCCACAGTGTGGTGATATCAATGAAACTGATTTCATGTACGATTCCGATAGGATTGATTCCCTTGGCTTCATTTCAAGTAAAAAGAAACCTGAATTTACAGATGACAACGAATGGGCTCCGCATGGAATTTGTACAAGTATAGCATGCATAGATGAGTGGTGCAAGGAACGAAACCTCGATTCTCGATTTAGGTTTGGAGTTCCTCTCGTCCCATTTGCTGGTGATGATTCAGATGTCTATATTCACGACTTAATATCTGAATATGATTGTGAAGATTGTTCCTTTGGACAATACATGTGGACGCCCGAATCCAAGGGTTTTGTATGCAACAATCCAAATTGCGCCTCGGTTCGATACGATCTTCCACCACCTGAAGGAACTGGTGCACAAAAAGGTGAGAAGTGGTATAATGATCGGAGCAGTTATTTGAAAGCCTTGGAGAACCGCAGGGGTGTCATTGACCCCCCTTACAAGTTTGAAAAAGCAGACAACCCATTTGTTCAGGGTAAAAATTTCGACCAACAAAAACTGGAAAAGGAGGATCAACACTCAAAACGAACAAATGAACAATCCTGGATTGAGTGTCAACTACCTTTCCTCATGGCCATGAAAGACATGGATGGTACTGCATTTCGACAAATTGTGTTAACGACATACATCCACAAAACATTCTCATTCCTTCATATCGAACCGTTGTGGATGTTTGCGAAACGTGCGAAACTCGGAGGCGAATTAAGTTGGGCGTTTCGAACGTATGAAGAAAAAGATCATATTTTCTCCGAACTTATCGATAAGAATCTATACGCTCTTGAAAACAATCGGGCTTCAATACACTGTGTTTACGAACTCATCAAAGCGGAAATCCCATGGCCGACAGATCGAATTCAAGATGATTACATGATCAGTAAAGCCACTGAAGCGAAAGAAAAGTTCGAACAAAAAGGCATTATCAAGCAGCTCAAAGGACACAATCTCATGAATGATGAATACTCTTTGAACGGGAGACTCAAAACGCCAATAGGATTGATTGAATGCATTTGCATCATCAACGCCTTGCATCACCATTCTGGCATTGATAATTTTGCGAAGGACGTGAGGGAGAGGATTTTTCCAACTCGGGCAAAGAGCCAATATTGGATGGATATCATGGGGGGGAAAGCTGAGCTCTTCGTGAACAAGGTTTTGCCCGGACTTTGCTCAGTTTAATATATCATACGCCTCACGTAGCTTTTGTCTGTTTTCGTACGATAGCTGTTCCCAATCATCCAAGGTAAGATTGAATTTTTCCATTACTTTTTGATTCAATGACTTTTCATCATTTTGCCCGTCAGCAACAAAGACAAGATCTGCAAAGTGGTCATTAACTGCCGCTTTAACGGTGTTTTGTGAGTCTTCATCAAGATCACTCATCTCTACCTCTCCAACAACTTCGAAATCATCAATGAATTCGAAGTCTTCTTCTTCACTCCCAAGCACTTCATTAATGCTATCAACAAGAGAATCCTCAACTTTGATATCACTCTCTTCCTCGGTCGAATTTCCATCTAGGAATTCTCTCAAAGCCTCATCTATGATATGTCCTTGCATTTCAAGAGCGTTCAGATGTTCGGCCGTTTCTTTGCGATAGCGATTCAGGAATTCGATGAATAACTCTTTGTGATATTCCAATGATGCGATGCTGTCGGCAACGTTCGGATTTCCTTTTTGGTTATACCCAATCAAATCTTCAACCAATCGAACAAATTCGGGTTTTGTCAACATTGGAAGCACTTGTGATTTACTTTTCGATGCTTTCTTAGTGTAATCAATTTTTAGAGGAGAGTCTTTTGGGCAGGTGACTATTTCAAATTGGACTTCAGTAAGCGCAGGATACATTTCATTGGCTGTAGTTTCTAGATCAAAAACCTCAATCACAACATCTCTCAAAAGAGGTTTTAACTCTGTAGTTACGCTGTTTTTCTTATTAGAGAGTAGATTAAGTAATGAATCAACTACCCGAAGGTACTTCGTTATTCTAGAGTCTAGATCAAACTTATCGTGCAACACACAAACATTTTTTGCCACAGGATGAATCACGCCTTCTGAATTTAGGAATTCGTACAACTGATTATTTTTCTTCAGCCAAGTGTCGTAATCTAGTGTTCTACCAAAGCCGTCATTATTCCAGTACAATCTTGTTGATTCATCTTCGGATACTGGATTGAAGGTGGTTGAAATAATTTCATTCAATTTCATATTCAATTCCCAATTTTCAAGCACATTGGCAACAAGAATGAGTCGGCTTAAGGGATCTTTTTGTACTGGATAAAACACTCGATGTTTATTATTCACAATCCAATTCTTCTCACTATTTTCATCTTGTTGCGGTGGCATGAAGAGTGGAGGGTATTCGATTACTTTTTCAAGTTCAAAAATGTTTAATTTATGTAGACTTGGTATTTGTTGGAATTCTTCATCAATATGAGTTGGTTTAGAAATACTCTGAAGAAATAATACTTCGCGGATAAAGTTCTTACCAGATTTACCGTATAAATAGTCAACATCTGATTCAAGGGTATCTAGTAATTCCTTGACCCGTTGAAGTGATTTTTTGTAGATTTTTCCTTTCTTTTCTTGACGAATTACTGTGTATATTTGTTGAATTGAACTATCAAATCCTATGTATTCTTCACGATAATTAACGCCAAAAATCTCCTGATGATTAAGTGCAGAAAGAGCTATTGATTGCCTAAAAACACTAACGTCAACAAGATTTTGAAGACCTCGATCATCTAATTCTGAGTGTTTCAACTTATCCAACAACGAATTGCTAAAAGTTGTCAAAACCTGAAGATATGTAGAATAATCATCCTTCGCAGTCAAATTCAGATGTCTACTCAAGTCCCATACTGGTCTTTCAATACTTATCGATTCATTTATCCAATCATTAATGTGACGAGATTTACTGTATAACCCTAAGATACGTTTGTTGTGACGAGGAGTGTCGCTTTCCAAAGCCTCCATGAATGCAACGAAATTCTTGATTGCCCAGTTTAGAACTATCACATCATCTAATTCATCAAACCAATCTGGAACTTTCTTGCTTATGTTCAACAGAAGTTGCCGATGTTTGCCTCGATCTAAACCAGGAAATTCATTTGAAACAAAATTAAGAATGTGTTGCTTTGACTTACTAATGTCATCCTCTTGTCCTATCTGAACCAAGATATGAATAATTGCTGCATTTCCATTTGTCAAAACTTTCAGGTTTTCATTAGACACCTCTCCAAGATGCCCCAACATACCGGAAATTGCGCTGTATGATTGGGCGAGTTTGCTGATTAATGCAACAAATTCAGGATTTTCAATATCCCCCTTTTGTTGATTCATGAAATGCAAATCCTCAATTAGTCTGTTCCAGACTTCCCCATCTGCTTCAAAATTGTTATTATTGTGTGAGAGATTTAGTGCACCTTCACCAGTAACTCCGATCTCAAGTTGCTTGAGATTCTGTATGACTAATTTCCCAAAATCTTCTTCCCTTAATCTGCCTGGATAAGAGGCAAAACTCATTTTGTTCGCTGTGGAGAGAATATACGCAAGCAAAAACACTCCGATGTCGGTTTTTGGAATGTCATTGTCCTTCGGTAAATTGTGATGTGTACTGAAAGTTCGTAGCATCAATTTGGTTTCATTTAGTACCCTATTGATATCCTCAAGTAATTCGTTAAACTCGTGCTCATATTTTTCAATAAATTGTTTTTCCAAGCGACGTAATCGAGTAGACAAATCTTTACGGTAATCTAAGACTGTTTTTAGTGCTTCGAACCCTTCTAGCGACCATAACTCCACATTAGATTGTGTTAGATTGTCCGCTAATTGTATCATTGTTGTGTAATCGTCACGTTCATTTTGTTTGTAACGATTTTTAGAACCCTTTGGTGCATAACTGCGTTGATCTGTTTCTGCTCTCATCAAATCCTCTATCAAATTGTGGCGTGCAAGTGGTACGGTATTGTTTGTCAATTGATTGATTAGAATTTTTAATTCAGAGTTCTGAACATCGTTATCGAGAATGTTACGGAAGCTCACCTTGAAATTTTCGAAATCGGTTTTGTCTTTCTTGTTCCGTGTTCTGTGTAGTAATTTTATACCTTCAGAAAAACGTTTAATCGAAATGTGCTCCGGGAGAATTTTGCTTGCTTTGAAGAATTCTCGTATTCCTTCTTCAACATCCTGAGGATCTTCAATATATTCAATCGGACTTCCTGTTTCTACACTCTTGAAATCCATCGTGTTTAGTGATTGGAAAGTCTCCTCTTCACCCCCTAATTTTAATTCGATGTTATTTGGAGTATCTACAATAATTAATTGCTCTACTGCTCTGGTTTGTGAAACCAACATTTTCCTTCTCATCAGATCAATGGCTTCGCGTTCGTGTTCTTCAAACTCCAGGAAAGCCTTTGATAGATTAATGGCACCCAAGTCTTTTGTGTCTGGATCTCGAGAGGAATAATAGTACCCCCCTAATACCACTACTGCGTTTCGCTCTAGACCTTTAATGGTCCAAGGATCAAAAGTCTCAATTTTGTACTTATCCGTATCGTGAGCATAAGGGAATTTCCCCTCGAATAAGCGCTGAATATACTTTCTCATGTTCGGGCTAGCACAAAGGAGGGAAACACCCGCCCTTTGGTTAATACTCTCCAATATTAGCAAAAGTTTCTCGATGAAATCTTCACGATTTTTCGTATTGATTACCATGATTGGTTTGAAATCTTTGTAATCATTACTCCTTTTGAATTGTGAATCCATCTTAGTAAAATTTTCTCCACCATGTTCAGTCGAACCTTCATAGTATTGAGGTGATGGCCAATTCTGCCAAGAGTGCATAGTAATTTCATTAATTGCAGGGTGGTTTCTGAAATTTTCAACAAGTCGATTTTTTATCACCGTATCAATTGCTTCTTTTGACCAAAATAGCCCTTTCAGATGGTGATCATGTGGCCTTTTTGTGTTTTTGTCGTGAAAAATAAATTGTGAGTGTTCCTCAGAAAGACGTGCTGTCATCTTTGTTAAGCTTACAAGAAATTGTTCCCACAAAAATTCTTGTCCATTTAGAGTTTGATACTTATCACCAGAGAGAATGAATCGATTGGGTTCACGGCTAGGACTCAAAAATGATAGCATGTTGACAGCAATGATTGGTAAATCCTGGACTTCGTCGACCATAATACAATCATAATATCCATTTTGGAATTTATCTCTGAAAATCGAAAATGATTTGTCTTCGTCGAATGGTAACAACTCGGTTTCATAATTGTAGTCGGGGTTGAAATCACTGGCATAGGATTCTGTGAATTCATAGTACAACAACTGATTTCTTAGAAGTGCACAAGCTTCCTGTAGTGGAAGTTTTCTTTTCCTCTCTCGAAATTCACGAATAACATCATGCCAGACCTTTCTGACATCTGGTTGTATGCCGCCTCCTCTTACGTCCCTCAAGTAGTCCTTTTGTGTTTTGAATTGACCTGAATATGAATCAAACATCTTATTTTGAAAGTCTTTGAGTAATATCCGATACCAGCTCCGGTCAAATTTTATTTTCCTCCTTTTTGTCCTTTCCCTGAGTTGTTCATTGAATATGTCCCATAGATTGTCAAGCGAAAATAACCAATCACTTTTCCCATCACGAGCAACATTTGGCATCCACTCTTCGATGATTTGTTTTATTGATTTAACCTCAATTGTGTTGATGATTTCTTGAATCTGACTTTGATTGAAACCATTAAGAAACGGCGAGTTCTTGTGTTGACCATTTAGTTCTTCATCAATGCTCTTGGCAAGTTCATCATTTAATGAAACAACCAATGCTCGAGAGTCTCTGATACCGCTAGTGAAAAGATTGGCTTGTCGATAGATAATTCTTTCAACGCCACTAAATGTTTTCCCAGAACCAGGAACACCGTGCAAGACGATTGCAGACCTGTCAGCCCCTAATTCGATAGATTTTCGTTGTGACTCGCTAATCCCTTTGTTATCGGGTAATTTCTGTACCTGTTTCTGAGATGTCTCTGCTGGTTTATTCACTTCCTCTTCTTCGATTTTTGGTAGGAAAAGTTTGATTGAGACCTTCGCAATGATACTAAGATCTACTGGCAATTTTTCTATTTTCCACAGTGATTCAATTTGAGATGTCACATTCCCTGTTCTGCGGAGAAATTCAATCCTACGTTCTTGGTTTTGTTCACTAGAGCTTCCAGGAAAGTCTTCAGAGTGTGGGAAAAAGTACGAGAAAATGATATCTTCTTTGTTGAGTGAATCAAGACCATTCTCACTACCATTGACGTACGCAACTACTGCGAAATCTCTATGACGGAATTTCAATTGGCCATCTGACTCCCTTAGTATTCCAAAATCAAGCATTTTCTTGAGAAGTTTATTCGAAATATTGTTCAAATCATTTTCAGGAGTGAAAATGGTTTCTCGAAGTTTTCCGTTACTCTTGCTTGTTTCATGATGATTTTTTTGATAATAAGTCTGGCAAATATTATTCCAGGAAGTGAAAATCTCTTCTTCGGTATGTGATTTCAAGATTACTGAGGCGTAATGCAATGCAGTGTCTATGATAACCTTCGCAAGATTTGAATCGAAGAATTGGTTAAACCATTTCGGGTCATTAAAGATTCTTAGGAATTCTTTATCCGATGTCGAATTTGATTTCACATTTTTTGAGATGATTCGGTCCCTCACTCTGAATAGATTCTCAACCAATAACAGGTCTAATTCATCACGGAATTCAGTTTTTAGACGGTGATGTGTATGGAAAATGTGCATCAATTGGGTTGCTTCATAAGCATATTTCAGGAATTTATTGTTTTTGTACCGGTCATTCTCCCATTCTTTCGGACGATGATTGTCCTGGGACAATCTCGGTGACCTTGGTTTGGCGATTTTCCCCTCCTTGAGATAATTCAAGCGGCGGCCAGGTACTTCTAAATCCCAAGTTAAACCGGTATATTCTTCCCAATGTAGGTCGGTGTTGCCATCCAAACGTGAATAGAAGTTTGATTTTACCTGCGAACTGAGCTGTAAAGTGTTCCAGTCAGGATCTCTACAAGCCCATACCACTCTCCAGCCATTCTTTGAAAGAATGAGAGAAATGTTCCACCACTCTTTGGCTTCCGGATGCTCATCAAGACTGTCGATGAACAAAATTTTTTGTCCGGCAGGAACATCTTTAGTTAGTTCGAAAAACGTCTCTAGGTTTGGACATTGGTGGAATTTATCCAGTCCGCGACAAACTGCTTCTTCTAGATTTGAAGCCATCTGATCTTTGAGTTGAGAGTAAACAATTCGGTTATACACTGGCCATTCATTTCCACCATTTTGCGTAAACTTTGCATCAACTAACTCGGCAATGACTTTCCCAAAGAGCATGGATTTACCATATCCAGACTTAGCACGAATAGCGATTGGAGGATAAAACATAGCTGCTCCGGCTTCTTCCCTAAACTCGAGTCCAATCCTCTCTAGAACCCAATTTTTTGGTGAGAGTGCTTCACACAGCTTTACGTCTAAATTTCTTTTCCACCTCAGAAGTTTGATCGAAACGTCCATTTCAGATTCTGTAAATGGAGAATCCTGTACATTATTTGTCGTGTCTTTTTTGCAACGCTCCGTCATAAAACCTAACGGCCATTCACAAAACTGGGAACTAAAGGGGGTCAAGGGTATGTAATTCAAAACATGGCCAGAAACAGTTCGATGAATCGCACGATCGTTACTCATGTCAGCAGCTCCCCGAAACTTTGTCTAACTTAATCACTGATTTTAGAGCAGTTGCTATATTTGGATTTGTACTATCGAATTTATCCAAAGCCTCGGAATAGGTCTCGAGAAATTTCATAATTGGGTCATACAACCTCATTCGAACAGGTATGTTGAAATTAACGTCATAGGAATTTAGCATACTCAAGTACATATTATCTTCAACCGTATTTGGGTGAAACAGTTTACTCGCAGTATAATACATTTTTTTCAGTTGAATTACCAACTCCGTAAATTCCTCGTAAAACGTCTTTACCTCTGATAAACTTAGATTTATACCGATATTTATTTTTGGATGTCGAAGTAGTTTGTTCAGTGCCTTCATGAAATTGTTTACATCTTCTGAACTAGAAGTATCGGTTTTTGATTGAAAGATTTTTTCAATTGTTTGCTTTGTTCGTATGTTTGGAGTAACTCTGGCCCAAGGAGGGAAGTGTGGATTAGGGTTTGTTTCAAGAACGTCATTCGCCAAACCAGCAATTTTCGCTAAATTGTGAGTGAAAAATGACCAAGCATGAATTGTTCTGTCTAACATGTCTCTAATGGGTTGATCACCTACGATGTATTTACAATGATAAATCGCATTATAATACCCCCGTAATGATTTCAACGTCTGATTCCCTCTGTACGCAGTCCACTCAGATATCAAATCCTTCAACCCGTGCTGGTTGTACTGTGGGACTCTTCTGTAGAAACTACCTAATTTGGATGAACTAGATTTGGATTTGTCTGTTCTTCTAGATTCTAAAAAGGCGCCATAAGCTAAATGGTCGAACGCTCGAGTACCTTCATTATCTTCCCCAAAAATCAACTTTGCGCACAGTACTGAACTTAATTTCAGAACTTCTGCAACGGAATTCATAGAATCCGATTCTGGGCCTAATTTTTGAAAAATTGTGAACCCACTCCTCACTTTTTCCGAGATTTGATTGAGTGTAGATGTGTCAATTTGGTCAGAATCATCGATTAAAGAGAAACACAAGATAAATTCTGGGAGTTGCTGCTCAAAATCGAATTCAAATTTCCGATGATTGTCCACAGGAGAACAGTCAATTAGCACAAATGGTAATGTTGCTTGCAATACACTTTCGTCATCCTCGTCTGTTAAGTCACTTTCTCGATTCAAACTTTGAGCAAAATATTTTACTGGATTGGCTTCGATATCTTCGATATCATCGTATACCATGACTTGAACCTTAACAGCACCCTTGCCAACAAATTCATTCAGACCTTTTTGCGTTTTTTCTTGCCAGATGCCCATCAAATTGTTGCATTGTTCAAGCGTGAATTCTGTTGAACTAAAACAAGAGTAATGTAACGAAACAAAAACAATTGGCTCGATGTTTTTCGATATCTTGTAACTTAAAGAATCTGTAAGGTACTGAGTCATTATTTCGGGAGTACGATGAGCAAATGGGTCTCTCGCATCAAGGTCTATTGGTTCTGATGATCTGTAAATCCGGCTTGATGAGGATTCAATTCGATGAATACATTCAGCTTCGATACCCTGAATAAAATCTGAACACGCATCAAAAAGGCGAGAATACTCGAATTCAGTATCAGACTCGGTATCAGACTCAGTATCAGACATTGGTATCGGATTGGTGAGGAATGAGTGTACACTAGCATCAACTTGAGCGAAATTGATAACCTCGCCCTGACGCATGAGGTTGTTAATTCATGACAGTATTTCAAATTTGCATGACTTCAGTTAAATATTTACAAACGAGGGTTTTGGAAAGGCTGATACTTATGCCAACGGCTCGAGAAAATATCGTCGTTGCAAGCACAACTCATCACGAAAAGAATTCACGGTTGAGAGCTCTTTTAGGAAATTCAAAAGTGAAAATCAGCTTGTTATCCGATGGCACACTTGTCAGTGATCGCAAGGATCCTTTAGCAGCGACAAATGATGGAATCAACTTGAATGGTGCAAGGTTTCAGTACTTTTTTCCTGAAGAGCGGCTTTTCTTTGTCTACCGTTTGATGACGCTCATTACAGTGTTATCGTCCTTGATTTTCTTTGCAACCATTATTGAATGGTCTGAGCGGATGGTTGATGATAATATTGGTGTCGAATCTGATGATTTTCTTGAACATCTCGAATATTTTTCTCCAGTTTGTATTTGGGTTTTCTTCGACCTTGTGCGCGGACGATTTGGGACACAGGAACGTTTGATTGTCAAAGCGAAAGATGGCCAAAACGTAGAGATTATGGGTGGGCTACCGTATCAATCTCAACACAACCTTTCAATGTACCTTCTTGGAGTCGGGCTTTTCTTGGCTGCCATATTTATTACGCCAGAAGAAAGTATGTTTGCGACAATTTTTGGGGTTATTATCATCGTTGCCCTCTTCTGGATGTACGCCAAAGGCCTTGACTTCCTGACTGTGAAATCAAACAAAAATCGTAGTTTACCTCTGAACCATTTCTACTTTGCACTAACAAAAATTCTTCAGGATGATCCGGTTGCTAACAAAGAAGTTGAGCAATCTGAACTCGATGAATTTAATAAGATACGAGAGAAGTTAGAGAAGCATCAGCCACTTTTGGAAGATGTTGCCTCTTCGAAGGAAATTTTCGCGTCAAAATCGCCGTCACTTATTGTCATTGCAATTGGTGCAACAACTGAACGACTCATGCGCAAAGCTTGTGATTCTTTAGGAATCACGCGTAAACACAATGCTCGTCCAACACTTCATACTTACATCAACGAATATCAAACAAAAAAACCGCTCAATGAAAAGTCGCTCACGCAACTCAACCTGATTAAGGAATTCAGGAATCGAGCAACGCACCATTTTAACATCGAATGGGATGAATCATTTATCGTCCTGAACCAGTTCTGTCAGTTTGTTGAATGGTATGCTTATACGCATTCAGTAACAGATGTGGTCCCCACTCCCGGACTTGAACCGGGGACACCCTGATGTCTGCTGAGACGTTGTTTTTTCCAACTACAGTCAGGTGCTCTACCAACTGAGCTAAGTGAGGTAGTCCGTGCGACCGCCTCGTTCTATTTATTCTCATCGTCCTTCAACAAACAAGAGATTAACAAAGGTCGAGGTTGATTTGGCCAGTGAATGCGACCGCAAAAATCGACCATTTTACCCCTGCTCCAAGCGCGGATGTTAATAGTGGGAACAGAAGGCTCGCCAAATCAGGAAGTGTAGGGATGGGACCCAGTAGTTCTTCCAGTTCAGGTAACGCAAGGGCGGAGAGAAATATGCATGATAAGGCACTCGCAGATATGGTTGCTGGGCTTCGTGATGAAGCCATCAACCGCGGTGCTACCGCCCTCATGGATGAGGACGTTTCCACACTTGGTGTCCCAAATCCTCGAATCTTGATCGTTGGTTGTGGTGGTTCAGGAAACAACACCCTCAATCGAATCACACATCTTGGTGTTGAAGGAGCCGTCACGGTTGCGATCAACACCGACAAACAGCACCTCGACAATACACGTTCACTACAGAAACTCCTCGTTGGTCGTCACATCACGCGCGGACTCGGAGCAGGCGGAGATCCATCCATGGGTCGAAGGTGTGCGGAAGCTGGTCGTGAGATGATAAGACGCATCGTCAACGGTGCAGATCTTGTCTTCATTGCAAGCGGACTTGGCGGTGGCTCAGGAACTGGAATTTGCCCAATCGTTGCAGAAGAAGCAAAGTCCGCAGGAGCTCTTGTTGTTGGTATTGTTACAACGCCATTCCACGTCGAACGTCGACTACGCATGAAGAAGGCTCTCGAAGGGCTTGAATCACTACGTCGTGTCGCAGACGCAGTCCTTGTTCTCGATAACAACCGACTGTTGCATTATGTTCCAAACCTACCTCTCGAAGAAGCGTTTTCAATCATGGATCAATTGGTTGCCGAAATTGTCAAGGGAATTGTCGAGACAATAACACTTCCATCACTCATCAATCTTGATTTCGCGGACATTCGAGCGATTATGTCGAATGGAGGAGTCACGATGATGCTCTATGGTGAATCGGATCGTGGACCCGAAGAAGTCGTTCATGAAGCACTCAATCATCCGCTCCTTGATGTTGACATTACTGGAGCAACAGGCGTTCTCATTCACGTCACTGGAGGTCAATACATGACGCTTGAATCAGCATCACAAGTCGTCGATTTGATGACTGCACGAGTCAGCGATGATGCAAACGTGATCTGGGGTGCGAGACAGGATCCAACCTTTGGTGATACCATCAAAGTCATGGCCATCATTACTGGCGTTGGTGGTGCTGACATGCGAACGGCACGAATGGAGCCAAATAAGCTCGGAGATGCTCTCAAACTCACACGACAGACGCAACTCAATACGGGTGGAAACACGACGGGTGGCGTCGATATCCATCGATTTGATTGAGCAGTGTAATTAACACACCTGCTCAATAACCTCATATCTTTGTAGGTGTTCGGAGAATCATGCGCAAAGTAGCATGTTTGGCTGTTTTCATGGCGTTGATGATGTTGGTTCCAGTTCAAGCTGGCGGTGATGTTTCAATTCAACAATCAGAGCCACAAAATGACATCAGACAACCGAGTGAAGAAAACAAAACAATGTACATGTTCTGGAATGATTCAAACACAAAGGCATGGACACACTTCCAGAAGATGGACAACTCAAGTCTTGAACTCTACTCTGAAGAACAGCCTAATGGCGTTTTAGATATTGACCTGCGCTTTAGAATGGATCCTATGCTCGCAAAACGATTGTACATGGACCCTGATGGTCTTTTCAGGGGGTCATTTAACATATACGTTGAGGGCGATTGGACCAATGATAATGATGGAAATACTGCATGTGGACAAAATGATTGCGAGGAATTGAATATTTCCTTGTACGCGGGTCCAAACATCATAGGAGAGCACCATGAGACTGGCCTAGTGGTTGGAGATAACACTGTAACATTCAATTTCGTTATTGACGAAAGCACCATCATTGATTGGGACGGGGATCAATTCAACCCAGAAGTACGGGTCACAATGACACTTCGAGGTAATTATCAAGCTGGTAGTATCATTTTTGCCCCTACCGGCGAACCAGCCAAGTTTGAAATGAGCATGGGTGAGCAGTCATACATCGAACTGCCAATTGACGACGATTCATGGGACGAAGCATTCCAAGGTGGTGGCGATATAGGCGGTGGTTCCGAAGACACCCCCGGATTCACACTCGTTGTTGCATCTGCAGCGATTGCAATGGCTGTCTTCGTGAACGCTCGAAGAGAAGATGAGTGATTCTTCAAGCATTCAATGCTGAAAGGATTGACTCCATATTGAGTTCAACTGGAAGTTGTTCTCCATCAGAAAGGCGTTTGACCGTGGCTTGACCTTGTTCAAGATCCCTTGGACCGACAACCAACGCAAAACCTGCACCGATGCTATCTGCCCAGCCCATCGCTTTGCCAATCTTTCTTGAACGTAGTTCAATTTCAACACGTACGCCTGATGCTCGTAATTCTCTTACTAAATCAAGGACTTCTGATGAGTCAACATTGAATGGTATCATGGCGAGGAATGGCGTTTCATCGTCTTCCCCAGGTACGACTTCACTTCGACCTTCAGCAGCAGCCTGTGCTTCCAAAGCGAGTAGAACTCGGTCAAAACCAAGGCCAAATCCACAACAAGGATCCAAATCTGCAAGTCCAAACAGATGCAGGAGTTTGTAGGAACCTCCCCCCAGAACTTGTCCCTCTCCACCCAGTTCTGGGACATGGACTTCGAACACAGTTCCAGTGTAATAATCGAGGCCACGAGCGACGGTAAGATTGACCGAAAGTGATGGAGGAGAAGGTGCAAGTTGCGCAATCGAATTGATGGTTGATTCGAGATCATCCAGTGCATCAAGCGAAACACCATCCATGGTGGAAAGGAGTTGACGGGCTGAAGCAATGGTTTCTTGGCCACCTTTCAATTCTGAGAGTTGTTGCAATGGTGCTACGAAATCTGTTGAAATGGATTGAGATGTCAACAATGCTCGTAACCCATCAAAGTCAGCCTTATCGAGGAAACGCATCGCTGAGGCAAGAGGCGGCTCTCCTGATGCAGCAGAATCACTCAGTCCAATACCTGAAAGAACTTGCTTGAGGACACCGACGTGACCGATGCGTAGTTCCCAGTTCTTGAGCCCTGCTTTGGTTAACATGTTGATGGCGAGAGCGATGACTTCAGCCTCAACAAGGGGTCCTGTTGCCCCAATCAGTTCAACACCGTATTGGTAGAACTCTCGGTAGCGTCCTTTCTTGAATTCCTCATAGCGGAAGCACTGGCCATAGTAAGAAAGGCGGAGTGGTTTGGTCTCGTTACGAAGTTCTTCAGCAACCATCCGCATGACTGGGGCTGTTAATTCAGGCCGAAGTGTGAGATCGCGCTCTCCCTTGTCCTGAAAGGCATAGAGTTGAGATACGACACCTGGACCAGATTTGGCAGTGAACAAATCGAGTGATTCAAAGATCGGTGTTTGAACACGGGAGAATCCGTGACGACGTGCTTGTTCTTCCAGAAGTGATTCAAATGCAAGTCGTCGTTTCATTTCTGCTGGCCCGAAGTCACGCGTACCTCTTGGACGTTGGACCATGAACCATCGAAGAGCCATCCCCTCTAATGCCCTTCGCTTCAATCAGAGGCGTTCTGTTGATTCCTCATCATTTTGTGTGTGCCCCTTCCAGAGGGCCGAGAGGAATAATCCGGAAGGTATTGATGTTCTGGTGTGACCAGAAATAATGCGCCTTAATGTGATGCCAATGGCACGTTTCTCGAATTCCAGGCAGATCAATTATACGTTCAACAAAGGCCTGAAGATTCGGATAGTCAATGATTCTTCGAAGATTGCATTTGAAATGAACAACATAGACCAAATCAAAACGAGCCAAGGTTGTGAATAAGCAAATGTCCGCTTCCGTCAGTTGCCCTTGTTCTGCTCCGACGAGCCATTTTCTTCCTTCCATATGCTTCTCAAGTTCATCAAGTCGCTCAAAGAGAACAGTGACGGATTCATTGTATGCTTCTTGTGTACGAGCGAAACCAGATTTGTAGACACCATTGTTGACCGATTCGTAGTTTGCATCGATCATCGCATCGATGTCTTGTTTCAGCTCTGGAGGACAAAGCGTGACTCCATTGCCGAATCCTTCCTGTGAAAACTGGTCGAACATCCGAATGATTTCACGACTTTCATTATTGACAATTGTGGCATGTTTACGATCCCAAAGGACGGGTACAGTACCTATTCGAAGGCTTTCATTCCAACCTTCAAAGGCTCTGTTGTAGATACCTTCCAAACTGGTCTCACCGTTGATTGTATCTGCTGTGGCTCCTTCTTCCTCAGGATTGAACGACCACGACCCGTCTCGGTTCATTCTCCAATCAACCACATCGAACGTAATGTGGTCTTCAAGACCGAGTAATGTGCGTGTCATCAAAGTTCGATGTGCCCACGGACAAGCATGTGAAATGTAGAGATGGTATCGTCCGCTTTCAACATCGAACGTCCCTCCTTTCGAAATGGAATCGCGGAATTCACTCGATTTCCGAACGAATTTACCTTCATCAAACGCTTCCGTCCAAGCCCCTGCTTGTTCATCTGTAGGTTTCATGTTTCGTCGTCTGAGAGGTCTTTAATGAAGGTGATAGTAACGCCCTAAACGCTTACTCTTCTTCCGTCAACCACGATTCAAATTGTTCAGGTTTTGAATCTTCGATTTCAGGTAGAGAAGGTGCTTCCGGAATTTCAGGATGAGGAACATCTTCGGTTTCGGTCGATTCAGCAATACGTTTCAGACGTTCGACGAGTTCCCAATCCGGTTCTTCACGATCTTCTTCCGCATGTGGCACGTCTTCGTTACCATCCCAAGCGTCTTGTCGGACTTGAACGAGGTCTGGAGCGAGTTCAACATCGGAATCATCCGCTTCCAACTCAAGGTCGCTTTCGGTTGAAGCAGGTTGTTGTACCGGTGTTCCAAGTGATTCAAAGGCCTTAGAGACCGTACTTGCATCCGGTGCTTTTCCTGAAGATGCAGCAACTTCGCGCTTGATTTGGAATGCGGCTTGACGTTCCGCTTCTTCAGCTTCCCGACGCATCTGCATTTCAACAGATTCCCAGACCTTTCGCTCTTTGCGTTTTTCTTCCTGTTCCTTCTGCCACTCCAATGCAGCTTCGCTTGGCTGGTCGTATCGCTTCCAAAACCATCGAGCAACCACGATGAACAGAAGGGATACAACAAATCCTCCCAACAACCACTGGACGAGTGGTTCCATCAACAATCACCTCACTCAATCGACAACTTCTGCGACCAATTCGGTCATGTCGATTGATGCATCATCACCGAGAACCGAAACGAGTGGGTCGTCCCCACCAGGTAGCAACGAGATATCAGCATCTGCTCCTTCTGGTACGTTTCGATACAACGGTCGAGCAATCAGGAATTTGTTTAGTGAAATGAACACGATTGCGACCACCGACCAGAAGGCCAGAATGATTCCAAGTCCCTTCGGATTCGCTGGATTCCACACGTCTTCTGTGTTGGCAATCATATCTCCAAAGTACGAGAGCATCAGGACACTGAAGAGAATCGGGAACGCAAGGTAAAGACACAAATCCCACCATCGTCCAACTTCGATGTCGTTGTCACCGGTGTTGATGTAATCGTCACGGAAAGCAGAGACTCCGACACCGAGGTAGCCCGCAAATCCAGGTGGAGCCTTACCCAATTCGACCTCTTTCTTCCACTTGATGTACCCATATTTCCATATGGAGAAAGCGATAAACAATCCACTGAACATTAAGCCATAGCCCCAGATGTGATCTTGGACTTCAAGGAATTCAGGGAAGGCAACTCCAGCAGCATCGAGTTTGATCCACATGATGGCCGATGGCAATCCGAAGAAGAAGATGGCAATCGAGGTGATAAGAACTGAACGTTGTCGGTCATAGCCATGGTCGACGAAGTTTCGAACACACAATTCAACCGTTGAAATCATCGATGTAATCGCTGCAAACGAGAGGGCGAGGAAGAAACCTGCCATCATGACAAATGCTCCAACCGCTCCTCCCGGCGCCTGAGCAAAGACTTCAGGCAAAGCGAGGAAGGTGATCGCTGATGAGCCATTGGTTACGGTTGCAAGAGGGTCGGAGCTTACGGCAAAGATGGCTGAAAGAACCGCCAATCCAGCGATAATGGAAATGCTGTTGTTGGCAAAGCCCATGGTGAAGGCATTGAGAACCGTGTCCTCGTCCTTACGCATGTAGACAGCGTAGGTAATGGCCATACCCATTCCTGCTGAACACGACCATGCCGATTGAGAGAGACCGTTGATCCAGACTTCAGGTTCTGACAACATTGCAGGATCGACGGTGAACATGAACAAGGCACCATCGAGGCTTCCATCGGACAAGTCCATCCACAAGGAGAGGCCAAGTGTCATGAACAGAAGAACAAACAACGATGTCATCAAGATGACATTGACCTTCTCAATGGCTTTTGCACCCTTCCAAATGGCGAGAAGCGTAATCGCAATCACGAGGAACTGGAAGAAGATCACTTGCAATGGAGATTGAAGGAACGAGTTCCAAACTTCGGTTGTATCAACCCCATCGCCAGTCAACCCACCAGAAATTCCAAGTTGGAAATACTTGAGACACCAACCTGCTACAATCGCATAATAGAATCCAATTGCTGTCGAAATCCAAGCCGTCCACAAGCCCATCCAAGCAAATTTCCTACCTGCAAAAATACGGAATGTTCCAACAGTACCTGTTCGAGAGCGTTTACCCATTGCAAATTCTGCGATAACCAATGGAATAGACCATACAAAGAGGAAAATAACCCACGGAATGAGGAACGTTCCACCACCGTTTGCACCGACCATTCGGGGGAAGCGCCAGATGTTTCCTGTACCGATAGCTGCTCCAATCGAAGCGAAAATAAGACCGAGACGGCCTGAAAATTGGTCACTTTGTCCCATAGTAATCGCCTCAAACAACCTCTGCGTCGAGAAGTTCTTCCTCTCCGAGCATCAGTCGAAGACAGGCTCCTAGCCCACCCCAAACTGTTCCTGCAATGATAACAAACATGAACAACGATCCTGCAAAACTGCCATATGCTGAGCGATATTCGATTCCTAGTTCAAAGTATGAACCATCTGCAGGATATATCGATTCAGAACCGCTGAGTGTTGAGAGCAGGGCTTTGTAATGCAACTTTCCTGTCGAAGATTCGGATACTGGAATCTCCGCTCGAAGGATTGTACCGTTTCCATTCGCTGTTGTACATGCCTCATCGACACGCTCAATGGCAACAGACTCCCAAGGTGTGGTCGCCCACTCACGAGGACCATAATCGGACTGTGCACGACTTGGTTTCACCATACGATACTTGACGTAACTGTTGGCTTCACTGTATGGGAACTGATTTGAAACGCAGACATCGATTGGAATATCCCCCGATTCTGGGACATCAATGTCTGTTGGAATAACCAGATAATTTTGTTGCGAAATGTTGTCCATAGCAAGGTTTGCACGTTCCCGAGGATTGTCAGCGATTTCGAGAACATAGAACGGAACGCCAACGTTTCGCACGGCAATATGATTGATGTCTTCTGGTCGTTGATGGAACGCAGTTCCAATTTCCATGGTGTAACAGAATGCGTCGTGCACACCGTATTGCCAATCGCAGTAGTCGCCAGTGGTTGGATAGAGATCACTGCTCTGCAGGTTGGTGTAGTCGGTCATCTCAGCCATTTGATCACCATGATAGATGAGTTGTTGGTGATCTGGAGTCTCACAACCTGTACAATGTCCCCATGGATAGAGAACAAGTTCAGAGAAGGAGTGCCATGAAAGGGTCATCTTGAAATCGGACGCAAGGTCGTTGTTATCGTCGTTCATTTCGGTCAAATCTTGGATAAAGAGCGTCTCAGGTTCACTGTTTCCACCAGCCCAATCTTCATCCAATTGACCATCATTGTCATCGTCTTCACCGTCAACGTTGTCTTCGTTGACAAGACCGTCTCCATCGTTGTCGGTCGTATCATAGGGTCCTGTGTAGACATCGTTGTTTGAGATTCCAGCACGTTCGTCTTCTGCAGGCGTGCACGTTCCTGGAACCAATGGAATTGTTGCTCCCAACGGCCAACCCCATTCAAACTGGAAATTTCTGTTCAAGTCAACACCATCACAGTCCTCGTCGACTTCTTCGTTGAAATCAGGAAGTGGTTGTGGGCCATTGTTTCGTAGATTCTTTCTCCACCCTCCAGTTGGGCAAGTTTCCCATGCGTTTTCACCACAGAATTCTTCTCGGTCGTATCGGTTTCCATCAACATTGAGCATCGGTACAAGATAGATTTCTCGTGAATTGACAAGATCGGTAAGTTGTTGTTCTGAAAAATCCTCATCGACGCCAAGGTCACCTGGGCCACAAGGGTTTCCATCTCCATTCGAATCTTGATATTCTGCTGCGAGTGACAAACAATCTCCGTCATCATCGAGAATACCATCACCGTTTGAATCGCCCCATGGGTCTTCATCGATTAGACCATCACCATCGTTGTCAACACCAACGGTGCCATAATAGTGAGCAAGCATCTCAAGGAACATCATTGGAACCTCGTAGGACATCCATTCACGAGCATGGAAATTCCCAACCATCTGGACATCAGGTATGTCCTCATAGTTGCCACAATCGCCAACGAAATCATTGCATTCACCGCCAAAAACACCCTCGAGATCTTCGCCCCCACCAGTGATTTTCATCCACGGAGAAGGATGGCTGTAATGGTGACCTTTATAGCTGTCTGCCGTCATCTCGACGTTACGGGCATTGGTTCCACCGTTCAATCCCTCATGGAACGACATGATCTCGACATCTTGTCCTTGATAGGAATAGGATTGTTCAGCCAGTTGGAGCATTCGCTGTCGCATGCTGTCGTAATCGTGATATTGCTTGAACTGAGCACGGTCATCTCCACCCCATGGATGGACGTGATTTGCATAGTCATCGCTCCAAATGCCTTCAGGGGTATTACCTGATTCGTTTTCTTCGAACGAGGTTGCCACTGTCGAAGATACCGAGGTAAGCATCAGTGGCATCATGAGGAGAAAAATTGCGACGATGGCCGAGCGTTGACGACGTTTGGACGACATGCTATCGTTCATCCCAGTTGCTTCCCACACTTGAAACCCTCGCGGTGACGGTTCTGAATCATGGGAAAAAATATTGAAGAAAAGGTTACACGGAAGCATATGGGGCTTTTTGATAATTTGACCTACGAAAGCAGTGAAATGCTTGGATTTTCGCAATCAACACTTGTCGTTCTCGGCGCCATTCTCATTGTTTCTGTCATCATTCGATTGATTGTCAGCAACATTTCCCATGGATTCTTTGGAGTCATCGTTCGCAATGATACGATACGGCAAAAGACGGTCAAGGAAGGCGACAAGGCGCTAGGTAGTGTCGCAGGGTATGCATTTTCCTTCGTTACCATCGATATATTGGTCAGTGAGCAAAATGAAAATACGAACATTCTGATGCCATCTTGGGCTGAATACATTCCTGATGTGCTTCAGTTTTTGTTGGTAATTTCGATCGTTGTGTGGGCATTCCGACTTGTTAACCTCGTCTACGATGTTGTACGATTCCTCGACAAAGATGACGACCTCGATGGAACCGAAAAGACGCTCATTTCTGCACTCGAAAGCGTCCTTCGATTCATCATTATTTTCGTTGGAGCCATCTTCATTGCCGACGCTCTTGGATTTGAACTCACTTCGCTACTTGCTGGTTTAGGTATATCGGGATTGGCTTTTGCACTCGCCGCAAAGGACAGCATTTCGAATTTCTTTGGAGCCATTACGGTTTTGCTCGATCGCCCCTTCAAAGTCGGTGACTGGGTTATCATTGGGACTTCCGAAGGTGAAGTGATTGAGATCAATCTTCGTACCACGTTGGTTCGAACTTCACTGGACACCATTATTACAATCCCAAACGCCAATTTGGTCAACATCCCGGTTGAAAATTGGGGTAAGCGTCGTTGGCGACGATGGCAATCCATGGTTCACCTTGACATCAATTCCGACCCGGAAAAGGTCGAATCCTTCTGTCAGCGAACGCTTGATTTGATTCACAATCATGAAGCGACGACCAAGGAAGATTCGTCATGGTGCAGCATCAATACGATTTCAGCACAATCGATCGACATTGAACTCAACCTGTATTGGGATGTTGAATCATCGATTGCAGAGCGTAAGGCTCGTGAATCGCTGATCATCGATTTAATGGAACTTGCCAAAGAACTGGAACTCTCGTTCTATGATGGACGCATACGCCAACAGCGATGATTAAAACGCTGGAGGGTCTTTCTTCCAGTACAGCAAATTCGAGCCTATCGAAATGAGTGCTCCGAGTACTGCAAGACCGATTGAATTGGTTGTTGAAAGCGTCTCAAGTTGCCATGAATAGTAGGCGACTACCATCGTTGTGATGCCGACCCAAACTCCACTTTTCCACACACGAAGCACACCAAGATGTGCTTGCAATCGTGAAACATCCTTCAGCCACTTCTGGGCGGATTCGTATCGAGGTTCATCTCCGTAAAGAACCGATTCCGCGTTGACGACGAGAACATCGTAGTATCGCCAAATCCAGGCTCCACCGAGGACTGTTGAAAGCGCTTTGCGGCTTGTCCATGCCGGAGGAACTTCACGTTTCCAATGTTCAAACAAAACCTCAATTTGTTCCGGATTGTATCCTTTTTCTTCGACCAAGCGGCCTTCAAGGTGGACGAATTCTGCAATTCCTGGTAGGCGCTCCGTACCACAGAGGAGCAATTCACTCACACTCTGGTTCAGAGGGAGAGCTCGATGTTCGCCATCAACCTCGAGAATCCAATTTGGATGAACTCGAACCGATGGAATACCCGTCGTAGAAGAGGTGTGGGGCGCTCGCCATAGTGTGTTTGGTTTCAATTCATCTTCGAGATCTTTCAATCGCTGATTCCATCGTTTCTGATCGTTTGGACTTGAGAGAGGAGCCAGCGTCTTTTGGATTTGACCGAGTGTTTGACCAAGCCATTGAGGTGATGGATCCACTCGTTTACCAATCGGAAACACGAGTAGTGCATCCTTTCCATCCAACAGAAGTCCGCCGATTGGGAGGAGAAGACGAGTCGATTGAAGCATTGAGCGAACCTGATTCTTTTGTTCCAGTGAGGATGTTCGATTGCTCGTTGGAATCGAATATACGAGTGCGATGTGAGCATCATCAAGCCGAAGAAGAGCACGATTTCCATCTGATTGAACGACTTCAATGTCGGTTGGTCTCAGTGTTCCAACGACACCCCATGCTCCTTCTTTTGCTGAAGTCCACCATTCTGATTTGAAACATTTCTGAACATCCCAACAGGCTACAGTGCCCCATTTCGTTACGACCTCACCAGATTCAAGAGCATCATTCATGGAAGAGACAGCGACGCCTTGAGGCCACCAAGACTCATCCTCCATGAGCAGTCCCAACTGGCTCTTCCCATTCAATGTGTCTTTGTTGTCAAGGGGATGCAATCAAACAAGAGAACCGTTTGGAAGAGTTGGGACGGCCATGGGAATCAGCGAAAAGATGGGTGACGTTCTCGGCCAAGCGGTTGAGGCAAAACTCCTTCGCGAAGTCCTCGAGCATGAGATTCAACCCAAGCATCTGGCCATCATTATGGATGGAAACCGTCGTTTTGCCTGGCGATCGAATCTTGCAACGCATGTTGGCCACCGAATCGGAAAACAACGACTGGAGGCAGTCCTTGATTGGGTCCTTGAACTCGGCATTCCATGGTTCACAGTCTATGCACTCTCGACCGAGAATTTGAGTCGCCCGGAAGCAGAACTCGATACGCTCTTCAAACTCTATGTTGAGGGGCTAAAGTCGATTGCAGAAGACCCTCGTATCCATGAAAACAACGTTCGAGTGCAAATTATTGGACGTCGAGAACTTCTTCCACAGCACGTCAATGATGCCATCGATTATGCTGAATCCCAAACAGCTGAGTACGATGATTTCGTCTTCACTGTTTGCCTTGCGTACGGTGCTCGAGAAGAACTGATTCATGCCATCCAGAACATCGCTGATCTCCACAAATCTGGAGAATTAACGCTTGAACAAATAACCGAAGAAACCGTTTCAGAACACCTTTACACAGCCGACATGCCTGATCCCGATCTTGTCATTCGAACGAGCGGTGAAGAGCGAATCAGCAATTTCTTGTTGTGGCAGATGGCGTATTCTGAACTGTATTTTACAGACGTATTTTGGCCTTCATTCAAGAAGAAAGACCTCCTCAAAGCGGTTCAAACCTATCAAATGCGAAAACGCCGATTTGGTGAATAATATGGCTCAATGTGATGAATGTCAAGGCTATCTTAATCCTGCCTTAGCCGTGGATGCGTGTGTTCGTCGAGACGATTCCATCCTTCTCGTTCAACGGAAGTTCCCTCCTTCCGCGGGTTCCTGGGTTCTTCCAGGAGGTTTCGTCGACCAAGGAGAGCGTCCCGAAGAAGCCGTCCTTCGCGAATTGAAGGAAGAGGCTGGACTCGATGGAACAAATCCGCAACTGCTCATGGTCATGGGCGATCCTGCCCGAGATCCAAGAAAGCACATCGTCAGCATCGTCTATGAAGTCGAAGCAACTGGAGAACCCATTGGAGGCGATGATGCACAAGACGCTCGTTTCTGGCCAATATCCGAGATTGTTGAAGGGCGTCTTGTCTTAGCAGGAGATCACGGAGACATTGTCGAAGCTTGGCTCAATCAATCAATTCAGAGCCAATAAATTCAGCAAATTGTTGACGAACATTTGGCCATTCAGGCAATTCCAGTGCATCGGTAAGATGCAACCCTGCGAGGAATTGAGCATAGATTTCCTCAACATTGTCCCCAGTTCGCAATCGAAACAGAGGATAACCCTCGGATGCAAGCCGATCAAGAAAACCACGTTGTGCATCGCTTACAAGCAAGGTTGGTACACCCATCAAAACCGCTTCACTGGCAACGGTAACGGATTGTGAAATAACACCATCTTGCATCGATAACATCGATGAGAACTCCCAAGCGTCACCTTCGTACATGCCCTCATCCGCTTGTGTCGATTCGATACCATCCAACAACGAATCCGGAATTCGCAGAATCTCATCACCATCATGAATACCGTCTCCAAGCAAGCGACGTATGGCAACCTTTGGTATTGCAGAAACCACTCTTGGACGAAGTTGGGGGCGCAAGTGAACCATCCCATGCAACCCGTTCAAGCGATGAATCGTCGCTCCTTTCTGCGAGAATTGTTCAAGCCATTCTCCATCGATTGAAGTGTCCCAATGCGTTGGAACCATCACATCCGTTGCAGCATTGACAGCAAGACGATGTGCGAAATGATTCACCTCGGTATCCGAGATGTACCAACGCTTTGGAATCTTCAAACGCTTCGCAACCCGTAATTCCAATGGAGCACCAACTGCAATAATCCGTTCAAAGCGTCCCCCTGAACGTTGAGCAGTCTTGAGAAATTGGCGGACTTGTCGCATGCGTTTCCATGCAATCCGTGCTCGCTTTGACCCAATCGGGCGTTCAACCCATATCTGTTGCCGCTTTGGCAAAACACCTTCAGACGATTCCATTAAATTACGAACTTCGGTTCTGTTTGTTGCAACAATAACATCCGATGTTGTTCCACTTCGTATGAATGGAGCGAGCAATCGCACATGTGCTGGATGATCCAAGACCCAACATGTGCGCATGCATCTCCCAGTGGCTCTTGGTTAATGTTCATGAGCATTCAAGGATTAGCAACTCCATGAAAGAACCAATCTCCCTTGATGGAATCGTAACTTATGCGCCTTATACACCAGGCATACGACACGGCCAACATTTCTGGCTCTCTGGACAAATTGCGATTGATGGTGCGCTCGACATCACATCGCAAACCGAAGGAGCACTAGCAAAAATCGATGCACTCTTGGAAGCAGGTGGCCTCTCGAAAAACGACATTTGTTTTGCTCAGGTTCTCCTCGATTCTATCGAGGACTACGGAGCCATGAACGACGTTTACGGCGCATGGGTTGCAGACATGGACATGCCTCCAGCACGAGCTGCCTTTGAAGCAGGTGCATTACCAAAAGGAGCCCTTGTTGAAATCGTTGTGCAAGGCATCAAATCTTGAGGATCGACCATGCCAGGTTCTCCGTATCTTGAGGAACCCCCCAAAGGCCTTCTTACGTGGCCAGTCCTCTTACGGATGACCGTACCAACATTGTTAGCTCTCACGTTCGCTGCATGGTGGACTGGTTTTCTCCTAGAATTCCTCATTCTCTTGACCATAAGTGGCCTCGTTTTGTTCGTTGTCCGGCGATAGGCACCCTTGATAACGAAGAGGATGAGCAGAACACATGACGGAATGGCCAGTGTCGTGTTTCAAAGCCTACGACATTCGCGGATTGTCTGGCGATGAATTGAGTGATGAATTCGCTTACCGACTTGGACGCGCCCTTGCAACATACCTTGAATGCGAGTCGTATGCAGTTGGGCGAGACATTCGTAAATCAAGTCCAGGCTATGCTTCAAACCTGATTCAAGGACTGGTCGATTCAGGCGTTCGAGTTCTTGATCTCGGCATCGTTTCAACTGGATGTGTCTATCACGCATGCTGGACACTTCCCGTGGATGGTGGTGTCATGGTCACTGCATCTCACCTTCCTATGCCAACACACAATGGATTCAAGATGTGTCGGGGAACATTACCGCTTGCAGGTGAAGAGATTCAAGAATTGAAACACGTCTTCCTTAATGGAAACTTCCGTGAAGGACAAGGTGAGCACATCGACCATCCGCATGAGGATGCCTATCTCCAAGCCATCATCGAATCGACCGGAACCCTCGCACGACCTGTCAAGGTCGCAGTCGATTGTGGAAACGCAGTCCCCGGACCTGCGATGACCAAACTCCTTGATATGATTGGAGCAGAACACATCGATCTCTACTGCGACTGGGACAACACAGAACCAAACCACGGTGCAGATCCAACCCGAGAATACAACATGGTTGACCTCGCAAAAGCAGTCGTTGACAATGGATGTGAACTTGGTCTTGGTGCTGATGGCGATGGTGACAGAATCGGAGCGGTTGATGAGAAAGGAGACTTCGTCTATCCAGACCGCCTCATTGCCCTTCTCGCAGATGATGTCGTTGGAAGCGAGGAAGGAAAGAACCTCCTCATCTACGATGTCAAGTGTTCAATGAATGTCGAAAAGGCCATCCTATCAGCAGGTGGCCGACCAATGATGGCAAAAACAGGACACTCATTCATGAAGCGCGTTCTTGCTGAACATCCGGATTCCTTGATGGCCGCAGAAATGAGCGGTCATATTTTCATGAACGATCGAGGATGGTACGGATTCGACTGTTCCTTGTACAATGCTGCCCGGTTGCTCGAACTTTGGTCCCGAAGAGATGCTACGTTCAGTGGAGAATTGAACCGTCTTGCCCCCAACCTTCCAACAACTGGAGAAGTCAAGGTTCCATGTGCAGAAGAAGACAAAATCGAAACGGTTGAAGCCATCAAGAACGCCTTTTCTGACCATGAAGCATCGACCATTGACGGAGTTCGAGTTCGATTCACAGAAGATGGAGAACAAACCGGGTGGTATCTCGCACGTAAGTCCAACACAGAACCAATCCTCGTCATGCGCGTCGAAGCAATCAATCAAGACAAACTCAACCAGATGCTTGCACTCATCGACGAACGTATCAGTCCAATCATCAACATCGAGAAGCTACTGGCTTAGAGCCAGCGTCCATCCTCATCAGTGGTCGCTGTCAGTGTCGAATCCCACAGGTTCGAAATTGCATCTATATCGGTGATCTTACCAACTTGAATATGATAGACATAGCCCTGTGCATTCACAAATAGAACGTAAGGAATATTGCTCAATTCCACTTCTTGAGCCAACAGGGGATGGAGCATGAATGGACGGTCAACGGTTCGATTCAGGCTTGATTCTGTCTGGTTGTGCCAGGCGTTCATATCGCTGTAATCCTCTCGATCATCGTAGGAGAATACCATCATCTTACCTTCGGGTAGAGTTTGATCGTAAGCATCGAGAGTTGCTTCACAATGAGCACACCAAGGAGCAGAGAAGTAAGCAACATAGGACGTATTTTCGAACATTGTTCCATTCATCTCTGAAGAATCATGAGTCATTGCAGACCATGAGGGGAAGGCCTCAGCAACAGGAACTTCAACCCCTCCCTGGTCGATGAGTTGTTCTTCTTCAGCAGTACAACCACTCAGAAACATCAACAAAACAACTGCAACAAATGCATGACGAGTCAAGGAATCGCCTCAGATGTCTTCAATTTCGATGTAGGGTGTAATCTCGTAATCGAGAACGATGAGTTGTACTGTGTAGGTTACGTTTTCACCGTCGTCTGATCTCTGGCACAAGACTGGGGGAGTGTTTCCGCCTTGGTTTGCATCAACTGTTATTTCAACAGTGTAATCTCCCAAACCAGCACCGTTTGAGTCGAGTTGCTCTATGATTTCCGATTCTGAGAGGCCGTCTATTTTCTCACCAATTACCGAGGAATTATACCACTCAGTCGATACATCATGTGCTCCGCTTCCTCCAGAATTTTGGCCATCCGCTGAGTTTGAATATTCTAAATGTGCAACTGAGCCGGTAATGGTGTCCGCAGCGTCTCCACCTACACACCCTGCAGATGATTGTTCATTTTCAGAGTAAGACATCGAAACCAAAACGCCGACAATGTTCTTGGCTTTATCTTCTGAACTCAAATCCATTGTATTGAGGTCGAGTGTGAACGTTTCTCCATCAGCAATGTCTTGACTAGACGATGCTAATTCAATGTACGAAAACTCACCAGTGACTGTGTACGTACCGACTCCGCCCATTCCTGCTGGGTCATCGGTCGCAGCTGCCTTCAAGAAGAAGTATGTAGGGAATGCGAGGAAGAAAAAGGCAACGCAGAGCACCTGAATTTGCAATTTCTGGTCTTCTTTTACATCGTCAAGAAAGCCCATATGATTCTCCTCCTGTACTTACCGAAGAGGTGGAGACCTCTATGTATTTCGGTGGATTATTCTTCTTCATTTTCATTCATCCACTCCGTTGTGAGTGTAATTGGCCATGCATTCTTCTCAGTATTGAAACCAAGATTTGTGAATGAGCGACGTGATTTCTTCCAGGTTGGAAGGAGGAATCCTATCTTGGATCGTTCACCGAATGTCCAACGCCAAGGACATCGTGGGAGATTCGCAACCCAGTGTTGCATCAACTTCTGAATTTTGGGGTGTTGAGGACCTCCCGGAAGAATCCAGGAACAGATGTGAACGGCTCCAGCTGAACCACGAACTTCGGACCATGTTGTCAATTCAAGACCCATTAACGGTCCATCGAGAACTTTCAATCCAAGGGTTCGTGCTGATTGTGCCATCGGCATGATGATGGCAAAACGATCGACAAGGCGTGCGCCTTCATGTCGTTCGAGTGACCAGTTTTTCTCTTCACAGAGTTTCCGAAGCGATCGGATGCAATCGACCGGTGCGACGCTGAGCTCGATATCGAGACTGTTTCTTCGCACCATGTCCATCGTACCTGTCACTATGGCAAGAACCATGCGATGCTGGAGTTACGCTGCGCGAATCTCATCCAGGGATGAGATGACCTCCACAGGTTGAGTTCACGCAACGCTTTGGAATCAGAAGATGCCTTCGGCACCAACGATCGAGAGCGATGTGTTTCTTGTTCTGAACTCAACCAAAGAGTGAGCCAAGACCTTCGAAACCGCCATCTTCCTCTTCTTCCTCTTCCTCTTCCTCTTCGGCAGCGGCAGGGGCGTCACCGCCAGCAGCAGCAGGAGCTGCAGCAGCGGCAGGAGCAGCGACGGCTTGGGTCATTGCTTCAGCAATGTCGACACCAGCGAGCGAAGCAACAAGTGCCTTTACTCGGGATGCATCAACATCTACACCAGCAGCCTTGAGAACGGCTGTGATGTTGTCTTCGGTCATTTCTTTTTCAGCAGCGTGCAGTAGCATAGCAGCATAAACGTATTCCATTTCATTTCACCTCAATGTTTTGTGTTTGTTTCAGCCAAAGAGATCTCCAAGGCCAGCAAAGCCGCCCTCTTCTTCCTCTTCCTCTTCTTCCTCTTCTGCCTCGGCTGGGGCATCAGACGCACTCTCGACGGTAGCTGCAGCGGATGCTGCTGAAGCAGCAGCACCGAGCATAGCAGCCAGTTCGTCGTCAAGGGCGGAGGAGTCAAGCGAGCCTGCAATACCCATGGCACTGCGGTGGGCTCGTCCAAGTAGATGAGGTAGCGTTTCAGCGGTTGTGATCGCTGCCTCAAGTGCAACAGCAAGCGCTTCTCCGCTTGCCTTTGCGAGCAATGTCGGCATGGTTTGTGATGTAAACCAGGTGATGTTGCAAGCGAGGTTGAATCCGCCAGCAGCCATTCCGATGAGATCTTGTTCGAATTGCTCGAAGTCGATGTCCAGAGTGGAAGGTGAGAAGACAACGCCATCTTCGTAGGTACCGCAAAGGCGCAGACCTGTGACGATTGGCTTGATTCCGATTTGTCCAAGGAGCATACCGAGGTCGCCTTCGAAGACTTCACCAGCCTCCAATGCAACATGTCGCTTCTGAATGTGGACGGAACCACCCATGATCTTTGCAGGGATTCCGACGGAGTTCAATTCACCAACAATTGGACCAGGTGGCATACCAGTATCTTGCTTTTCGACAACAATGTCGACTGGAGCAACGTCACCAGGCTTTGCAGCACGGCCGGCTTCGGTCTTCTTCAATTCGGAGAAGACCTCAAAAGAGTTGAATGCCGAAGTTGAGACAACGGCTGGTTGTACAGCACCGTCAAAGAGTTCCTCAAGAACATCAAGATCCTTGCCAGCTTGTTCCCAGGCAAGACGCATCAAACGCTTCTTAGCAACACGGATATCCATGTTGTCACGAAGGCCAGCACGCATACCGATCATGGTATCAGCAGGGACGCCGTGAATGTCGATAACAGCAAGCGTTTCTCCGCTGTTAATGACGTTGAGGAGATCCTCAACAGTGTCACGCTTCCATGACATGACCTTTGGAATCAAACAATCACCTCGACTCGAGTTGCTGGCCCCATCGTCGTCTTGACGAAGAGGGAACGAATGTTACCTGAGCCACGCTCAAGGCGTCCGACAACACGGTTGTAAACTTCCATAGCGTTGGCAAGGAGTTCTTCTTGCGATTGGTCGACGGTTCCAATGACAGCGTGGAAGGTCATCTTGTCACCGGACTTGACAACAACAGTTGTGCGTAGTCCAGTTGCAAGTACACCTGGGTCAAGTGTTGGAGGAACCGGACGAGGCATTTTTCCTCGTGGCCCGAGAACGGTACCGAGGTAACGACCGATCAATCCCATGTGTGGAACTTCGGAAAGGAAGAAATCGAATTGGTTGGCAATCTTCTTTGCACGACCCTTGTTTCCACCGAGTTCTTCGATTTCGGGAGGAGTGATGACGTGGATTCCAGCGTCACGAGCACGTGTTGCTGCCTCACCAGCTGCAAACATAGCAACCTTGACTTCACGGCCACGACCAGAAGGAAGACGGATTTCTTCCTTGATACGGTTGGTTGGGTTCTTCAAATCGACATCCTTGATGGTAAAGGCAATGTCAACCGATTGTACGAATTTGCGCTCTGGCGCGTCTTCGATGGCTTGCTTGATGGCGGTGTTGATGTTTTCTTCCATATCGTCTCACCTCTGCAGTCAGCGAGGTTTTCACCTCTCCTGCGGTTCGTGATGTTTGTTCAGTTAAAGCGCTCGTCCCATTCTCCTTTGCTAATGATTTCGAGGGCTTCGTTAGCCCAGTGACCTTCGACCTTGACTCTCATGGAGACACAGGTTCCGATGACTTCTCGGGTCTGTGCCTTGAGGTCGGCTCCAGTCAGGTGGCCGAGATCTGCCTTTTCACGAGCAACGTTCATTGCTTGCTCAAGAGTCAGATTTTCGACTGCGGCGTCGAGACTCCCATTGCACTTTTGTACACCGAGTTGCTTGATAATAAGCTTCGAAGTCCATGGCTTTGGCATTGTGTCTCAACTCCTTCCATACGAACGTAGGCATCCCTCCGACCAAACTCCCCTATTTAATCGCGACGCGGCCAATGGGAATGCTCAATGTTCGAAAAATACGTCTTTTTGTGTCTAAACAATGTACCACTTTTCTTATACCAAAGAGATGGGCCGCTACAAACATGAATTTCTTCGCCCGCAGTATTATTGTCATCTTCATCGCCGCAGCAGTGCTTACTCTTCCAACGATGGAAGGGAAGCAAAACGGCATCCACAATCAAGCAGGATCGGGATGTACCTGCCACTACGGCAGCAGTGGACCAACCATTAACCACAATTTCCCTTCGACGTACAACGCTGGACAAACCTACAACATTCAGATTTCCTCAACTGGAGGCGTCTCTGGAAGCAACGGTGGATTCAACGTCGTTGTTGACAAAGGTGTTCTTTCACTCCCTGGTGCAGGAATCATGTCGGTCAAAATCGACACGGCTGGACTCTCTGCCACACACACGACCAACACCTACCGCTCATGGTCGTTTGACTGGACGGCTCCGACCACAGGAAGCGGCGTTGTTGACATCGACATCGGTGTTCTAACTGCGAACGGAAACAGTGCGAATACAGGCGATGCGTGGACAACAACCTCGCTCACAGTTCCAGAAGCTGGTCCTTCAAACACTGCACCTACCGCTTCCAGTGTCTACATCAGCGACATGCCAGGACCTGCAACAGCCATTACCCAAGCATACTATGACGTGGATCTCTTTGGAAACTACAACTTCAACGATCAAGATGGTGATGCAGAATCTGGAACGCAAATTCGATGGCTGAAGGGTGGAGTCGAAGTTACACAATACAACGACATGAACTTGTTGAATCAAGGTGCAACATCAATCGGCGACATCTGGACAATGACGGTTACCCCCAGCGACGGAACCGATTTTGGAACGAAAGTCACTTCATCGAACTCCGTTGAAATCATTGATTACGACGCTGACGGCGATGGCTATGGCGATCAATCCGATGCCTTCCCAAACGATTCCAACGAGTGGGCTGATTCTGACAGCGATGGTGTTGGTGACAACGCAGACGCCTTCGATGACGACAACACCCAAACAACGGATAGCGACGGGGATGGATACGGAGACAATGCTTCGGGGAACAATCCAGACGCATTCCCGAACGATGTCAACGAGTGGCTTGACAGTGACAACGATGGTGTTGGTGACAACGCTGATGCATTCCCGAACGATCCAACCGAGACCGTTGACTCAGACAACGATGGCGTTGGTGATAATACCGATGCATTCCCGAACGATGCATCTGAAACCACAGATACGGATGGCGACAATGTCGGAGATAATGCTGATGCTTTCGATAACGATAACACCCAAACGACGGACACGGACGGGGATGGATACGGAGACAACGCATCAGGGAACAATGCGGATGCGTTCCCGAACGATGCTAATGAGTGGCTTGACAGTGACGGTGATGGCGTCGGTGATAACGCAGATGTATTCCCGAATGATGCAACTGAAACCATGGATTCGGATGGAGATAATGTCGGCGACAATGCTGACGCATTCCCGAACGATCCAAGCGAAACAATGGACACTGACGGAGATATGGTCGGCGACAATACGGACGCATTCCCGAACGATCCAACTGAAACGAGTGATGCGGATGAAGATATGACTGGTGACAATGCGGACACAGACGATGATAACGATGGTCTTCTGGATACTGAAGAGGCTACCCTTGGAACCGATCCATTCGATGAGGATACTGACGGTGATGAAGTCAACGATAAAGACGATGCTCTGCCGCTTGATGCGAGTGAAACCATGGACACCGATGGAGACGGTATTGGTGATAACACAGACACCGACGATGATGGTGACGGCCTTTTCGATCTCGATGAATTAACGAAAGGAACCGACCGACTCGACCCAGATTCTGATGATGACGGTGTTCTCGATGGTGTGGATGGTTTCCCATTGGATGCAACAGAAACGCTCGACTCCGACAATGATGGTGTTGGCGATAACGCCGATGCCTTCCCGAACGACCCCCTCGAAACACTCGATACCGACGAAGATGGTGTAGGGGACAACGCCGATGCTTTTCCAGAGGACGCCAGTGAAACCATGGACAGCGATGGCGATGGTATGGGTGACAACGAACAAAAGGCATTGGAAGAGGAAGAAGCTGCACGAATGCAACTGATGATCATCGTTGGTGTCGTCCTTGTTCTTGCCGCAGTTGGAGGTCTTCTCTTCATGCGACGAAAGGGCAATGATTCCGTAGAAGCGAAGATGACAACTCCACTTCCGGAGATGGATGCAATCCAACCTTCGCAACCGATGTATACAACACCAACGCCTGAGCCCGTTCAGCCGATGGTTGCTGAACCAACCGTTGAAAATCAATGGACGGATGAGAACGGCCATACCTGGAGAAGGATGAGCGACGGTTCGACCTTGTGGTGGAACGGAACCGATTGGCAACAGGTATAGTTCTCTGTAAACAACATCTATATCGCCCCATGCAAGCCGAAAGGCATGCCTCTCATTCAACTTAGCGGCTTGAGTCGTCATTACGGCGAAGACGAAACCTTGGTCAAAGCGCTCGATGATATCTCGCTCTCCATCGAGGAGGGAGAAATCGTTGCTCTTCTCGGACCATCGGGTTCTGGAAAGACTACATTGCTTAACACCATTGCAGCGCTTGATGTCCCCACCAGAGGGACATACCAATTCAAGGGAGAAGATGTTCCTCTCGGCCACATCGAAAAGATGACCACATTTCGTCGTGAAAACGTTGGCTATATCTTCCAATTTTTCAATCTCTTAGCCGACCTCACAGCGCTTGAAAACGTCCTCCTCGTCCAAGATTTGTCTGGTGCAAGAGACAAACAAAAGGCATTGAATTTACTCGACTCTGTTGGACTCAAAGGTCTCGAAGATCGGTTTCCTTCGCAAATGTCAGGAGGTCAACGACAACGTGTTGCCATTGCACGCGCCCTAGCGAAAAGTCCACGAATTATTCTAGGGGATGAATTAACTGGGAATCTCGATTCTGAAACGTCGAATATGGTTATGGAAGCGTTGATCAAAACCTGTCGCAAGGAGAAGATGACGACCATTTTCGTGACACATGATCAATCGCTCACACGATTTGCGACACGAATCGTTCACCTTGATAGTGGCAAGATCGTTGAGGACGAAACTGGCGGTCTCAAGAGCATCGCCATGACCGCTAAGCATACCGCTGAATCGGTTGTCGACAACACGGTTGATGGTGTCAAGAAAATAGGCTCAAAAATCAAAGATATGGCTCAATCAATGTTGGAGTGAAGAAGTTGAACACACTGCTGTTACGACGATTGTCACGCAGTTTAATGCGTACAAAACTGCGTGTTTTGACCGTTATTCTCCTCATCACCATCTCGGTGTATGCAGGGATCGTGTTTTCTGAACATTCCAGAAACGCTGATCGAGTCTACGACGATTTCTATTCAGAAACCAACTTTGCTGATTTGATGGCAACAAGTTACGACATCGAACACAAAGACAACCTAACCAACGCATGTTCATCCATCGAACACACCAGTTGTGAATCGAGTTTGGTTCTCACCGGACAGTCAAAAACTGATGTGGATTGGATCGCATCGAAATTCTATGGTATCGAGCAAGGACAAGTCAATACCTTGTGGAATGTAGATGGTTCGACAGCGCCATCCGATGGTGAGATTGTGATCGATGCACACTTCGCATTGAACGATGAAATCAACATGGAACTTGGTGATACAATCAACATCATCGTTGGAGAGGGAGGCGTCCAGACCTTCACCGTCATCGGTTTTGCCAACAGTCCACTGGAGTTGTTCTATGCCAACCCAGATTCAATTCTTCCTCAAGAGTCCAGCTACGTTGTTGCCTACATGGATGCTGAAGTCCTCGCCGAAATTTCAGGAAATGAACCGTTTGCTCGAAACACCCTCAACATCGATTTAGAAGGAACACCGGTCTTTGACTTCAGTGACACCGATGTGAACGAAGGCATCAAATTGCAGACGACCAAAGATACGCTCACACAGGCTATGAACGAATCAGGTGCGGATGGATACGTCCTCGATCGTGGCCAGTTGAGCGCTGAATTACTACGACTTGACAAGGACACTTTGTCGAAATCGATTCCGTTCGTTCTTGGAATTCTGTTGTTCATCAGTGGACTTGTTATCGCCGTCTCTCTTGATCGTTTGATTCGGACACAATCGAGAGAGATCGCAGTCTTACGCACGATTGGAGCATCAACAAGCGATGTCATGACCGGATACTTGCTGGTTCCACTTGTGCTGGGTGTACCAGGCGTAATGCTAGGTATTCTTCTTGGAACCTCATCCATCGGTTCAAGCGCATTTACAGCGTTCTATTTCTCGTTCCTTGGTATTCCTGTTGTTGTCACACATCACTATACCGACATCATTGCAACCATATCTCTCTCCGCCCTGTTCATCACCTTCCTGTTTGGTATTCGTCCAGCATGGAAAGCTGCTCGATTGCAGCCACTTGACATTCTTGGCCAAGGATTGGACAAGAAACCGAATCGAATCTTAACCAAGATTACCTCTGCACTTCCTCCTGGGATTGGTCTTGGTCTACGCTCAACCTTCCGTAAGCCTGCTCGATTGCTTGCAACGTTGCTCGCTCTTTCTCTCGCCATGGTGATTCTTGGAGGCAATATGATGTTTGTAGCAGGATTCACTGGTGCATTCTCGGAAGCGACCGATGCACAAGAAAACTGGGAATACCAAATTGCTGCTTATCCATCTGGACTTGAGAACATTACGGCTTGGGCTGAAGAGAACACAACCGCATTTGAGTTGACACTTTTTGCACAAGCCAGCATTACTGGGACAACAAAAGCCATCGATCTCAAAGGCAACGATGTTCTTTCTGAACAAGATGATGCACTTCACAGACTGAATCTTCTCGATGGAAATCTTCCTCAAGCAGGTCAGTCACCTGTTGAAGGCATACTTGATGAAGGGTCAGCAGCACTCGAAGGATACAGCGTTGGAGACACCATCTCAATCGAGTTTGAAGGCCAGGAACACAGCATCGAAATCGTCGGTATCGCTCGCGAGTTAAGTCGTTCAATCTACATGCATCGAGGTGATGTTGAATACATTACTGGACAAGAAGCCAACGGTGCATTGCTCGTCACTAAGGATGACGTTGATATCGAGGATATACGATTTTCAACCGTTTCAATCGTTGAGAAAGAAACCATGGTCGCAACGTTCGAAGAACTCATTGAGCAACAAAAAGCAGTCATGCAATCAATTTACGTTCTTGGTGCACTGATGGCCATTGCTATCCTCTTCAATACACTGCTCATCAATCTGAGTGAACGGGATGCAGAATTGGCTACACTCCGTGTTCTTGGTGCAAGCCGTACAAGATTGGCGATTATTCTCACGGTTGAACACTTGTTCATCGGTCTCGTTGGAGGTCTTGCTGGAGCACTAGCAAGTGTTGGGTTTTACACAGGCGTTGCCAATGTTTCCTCGACGTGGGTGTTCCACATTCCTGTGGTCATTGATTACACCGTATTCTCACAAATTATTGGCTTCGTTTTGTTTGCTGCATTGCTGACAACTCCCGTTGGTGTGTATCGAATCGGACGCATGAACTTGCTTGAAGTTGTTGCTCGGCATGAGCGTTGACTCAGCCCTGAACACCCAAATTCTGCTCCAAAAAGAGCATACTGATATTTTTCTACAGTACTTCTGAAAATCAAAACTAAATACTCAACGACTTTGGGTAATTTATGAAGCACAGCAACAGCGAAGGAAAATGCCCAGTCATGCACGGTGGCGGAATGACACACTCGACATCGGACATGCGTTCAAACCAAGATTGGTGGCCAAAGAACCTCAACCTCAACATCCTCCATCAGCACGACCAGAAATCCAACCCAATGGGAGCTGATTTCGATTATGCTGAAGCCTTCAAGGGTCTGGATTATGAGAGCCTCAAGAAAGATCTCCACGCATTGATGACCGACAGCCAAGACTGGTGGCCTGCTGATTACGGACACTACGGTCCTTTCTTCATTCGAATGACTTGGCACGCTGCTGGAACCTACCGAACCGGCGATGGTCGTGGCGGTGGGGGAACAGGTGCACAGCGATTCGCACCTCTGAACAGCTGGCCGGACAACGGCAACCTCGACAAGGCTCGACGTTTGCTATGGCCAATCAAGCAGAAGTACGGTAACGCCATCAGTTGGGCTGATTTGCTCATCCTCACCGGTCAAATCGCTATCGAATCCATGGGCGGACCTGTCCTCGGTTTCGGCGGTGGCCGACCAGACATTTGGCATCCTGAGGACGATATCTATTGGGGTAGCGAAGACGAATGGCTCGGAGACGACCGATACGGTGACACACGTCAAGATCTTGAGAATCCTCTTGCTGCAGTCCAAATGGGTCTCATTTACGTGAATCCACAAGGTCCCAACGCAAATCCTGACCCGCTTCTCAGCGCTCAAGACATTCGTGAAACATTCAGCCGAATGGCCATGAACGATGAAGAAACTGTTGCCCTGACTGCAGGTGGACACACCTTCGGAAAGGCTCACGGTGCAGGTCCTGAAGACCACAAAGGCCCAGAACCAGAAGGCGCTTCACTCGAAGAGCAAGGCTTCGGTTGGACCAGCGACTACAAGTCGGGCGTTGGCCGAGATACCATCACCAGTGGTATAGAGGGTGCATGGACAGCGAACCCAATCCAGTGGGACAACGGTTATTTCGACATGCTCTTCAAGTACGAAGATACCTGGGAATTGACCAAGAGTCCTGCAGGTGCTCACCAGTGGACACCATCCAACCAAGAAGAGGTGGACATGGCTCCTGATGCAGAAGACGCTTCGATCAAGGTTCCAACCATGATGACAACAGCCGACATGGCTATGATTCGTGATCCTGAGTACCGCAAGATTTCCAAGCATTTCCATGAGAACCCAGAAGCCTTTGCTGATGCGTTCTCCCGTGCTTGGTTCAAGCTCCTTCACCGTGACATGGGTCCAAAGGTACGCTACCTCGGTCCTGATGTTCCTGAAGAAGACTTCATCTGGCAAGACCCAGTACCAGCCGGCTCCACTTCCTACGATGTTGGCGCACTCAAGAACGCCATCATGTCCAGTGGACTCTCGATCGCAGAGATGGTCGAAACAGCTTGGGCAAGTGCATCCACCTTCCGAGGCTCTGACAAGCGTGGTGGCGCTAACGGCGCACGTATTCGTTTGGCACCACAGAAGGACTGGGAAGGCAACAAGCCAGCACAACTTGCAAAGGTTTTGTCAACACTTGAACCTCTTGCAGCGGCTCACGGTGCAAGCATTGCTGACACAATCGTTCTTGCCGGAAATGTTGGTATCGAAATGGCATCCGGTGTTGAAGTTCCATTCACACCTGGTCGTGGCGATGCAAGCGAAGAGCAAACCGATGCTGCATCATTCAGCTACTTTGAACCCGTATCCTGTGGTTTCCGCAACTACCTCAAGCAAAACTATGCAGTTATGCCAGAAGAAATGATGCTCGATAAGGCTCAACTTCTCGGCCTAAGTGCACCAGAAATGACTGTTCTTGTTGGTGGAATGCGATCCCTTGGTGTGAGTTCAGACGACCGCGGATTGTGGAGTACTGGCGACAAACTCGACGCTTCGTTCTTCTCAACGCTCCTCGACATGAACGTCGCTTGGACGGCTACTGGAAGCAACAGTTACGTTGCTCGTGACCGAAAGACCGGAGCGGATGTTCGAACAGCAACTCGCTATGATCTCGTCCTTGGAAGCAACTCGCAACTTCGAGCCATTGCTGAAGTCTATGCACAAAACGACAACCACGACAAGTTCGTTGGTGACTTCATTGCTGCTTGGAACAAGGTCATGAACGCAGACAGATTTGACGTTTGATTTCACTCATTTCGTTCAACGTCTCTCTATCAGAGGGTACCCACTGCTCAATTCCACTGCAAGCCCATCGATTTGCTAATGTCTGAGCAATGGGTATTCGGACATACCCTTTGACAATATCCAAAATGAATTAGTGTATGCACTACTTTTTGAAAAATTTGTCATAGAACTCCAAATAAAAATCATCAAGAGTACCTTTCCTCTTTTGCTCCATTAGTGTATCATGGAGAAAATACTGATCCTGTTTGTATTGACTATTGAATGAAACTAACATATCCCACATCGAATAGTGCTTTGGGCACAAGAACAATCTCACTTCTCTATCGTTTCTGAATGGAAGCATTGGCTCAGTTAATTGCCTGTGCTCATCCAGGCCGAATTCACATGCTTCTTCTAAGGTAATCTCATACAGCGAGCAAAGATCACAACATCTTCTTGGATATCCTCCTCTTGTTTTATCTCCGTACTTTTTAATGACATCATGTTCATCCATAGTTACACTTCCCCATAATATTCTTGATTTTCATTTTTGCAGTCAGAATGATTTTTTTCTTAGCATAATCATGCCATCATCTTCAATGTATGATTCATTGGCTAACATGCTTGAAACAGTAATTGATGCATCAATCATAGAGTAACCACATTCATCGATTAGACGCTTCAGTAGTGTTTCTCGCTTGATTCGTACGACTCCATTCATGATCCGACTGAGATCTTTGGCCATTTGTGCCAACGTAATTTCTGATTCATTTGGCACACTTGGTTCCTCGATTTTTGGAGACTTGGGCTTGCTCGCAGTGCGGGGTATAACTTTCTTGCAGATTTTACAAAAGTCATCAAATGTGCTTTCACTCATTGCGATTAAAGAAGAGTTATTTTTCTCATCTGCACATTCTACACATACAGTAACAAATTGTATTTGACTTCCTTTGGTAATCTCTTTCTCACAGATTCCGCACGATTTGTTTGTCCTCGCAATCTCTTCCTTTTCTCCATAATCTGAACATGAGTTATGAACAATCATTCTGAAAAAACCTTGATTTCGTCGACCTCCGCCTCTTCTCTTGTAGATTTTTGAGTAGTAGCATTTCTTGCAGAACTTGTTATTGCCTGAGGCTTGTTTAGTGCAACCCTGCATCTCACACTCAGGCATTGGTTACACTCTATCCCCACTGAATAAAAACCATCCCGTGTAGAAGTATTAAGTAGAAAGACACCAATGTTCGATTATGCTACTTACCCTGAACGCAGAAAACCCGTCAAGGGCTCTTGCGTATGTCAGGGTTTCATCCCAAAGACAAGTGGATGAAGGTGTCAGCATTGAGGCTCAAATCAAGAGGATCAAAGAGTATGCCAGATACAAGGGATTGACCCTTGAGGACAAGGACATTCTCATTGAGAAAGGCGTGAGCGGGGGCATTCCCATTTGGGAAAGACCCGTTGGTAGAAACCTCAAGATGAG